>OGND01000016.1_pt1 | contig 152893 bp, 109 predicted proteins | sample 1573381 | NCBI WGS metagenome assembly OGND01 (sample SAMEA2581989, study PRJEB24529) | metagenome | biome: Human gut stool | place: China | collected 2011
GTGGTGGTCAGGTAGGTGATACCGGTGTATTGGTAAGCGAATTCGAAACTATCGATATCATCGATACCAAGAAGGAAAACAATCTTCCTATCCATATAGCAAAGAAACTTCCGGAACATCTGGAAGCTCCGATGATGGCATGTGTAGATACAGACAAACGTGCAGCTTGTGCAGCCAACCACTCTTGTACACACTTGCTGGACGAAGCATTGCGTCAGGTACTGGGTACTCACGTAGAACAGAAGGGTTCTCTTGTTACTCCAGACTCTTTGCGTTTCGACTTCTCTCATTTCCAGAAAGTAACTCCGGAACAGATTCGCGAAGTAGAACATCTGGTTAATGCTAAAATCCGCGAAAACGTTCCTTTGACTGAATACCGTAACCTGCCTATCGAAAAGGCAAAAGAACTGGGTGCAATCGCTTTGTTCGGTGAAAAATATGGCGACGAAGTACGTGTCGTACAGTTCGGTTCATCTATCGAATTCTGTGGTGGTACTCACGTATCGGCAACTGGAAAGATCGGTATGGTGAAGATTATCTCAGAAAGCTCTGTTGCTGCCGGTGTACGCCGTATCGAAGCTGTTACAGGTGCGAAGGTTGAAGAAATGTTCGATACTGTACAAGATACTATCAACGATCTGAAAGCTTTGTTCAACAACGCTCCCGACCTGAAAGCCGCTATCTCGAAATACATCGAAGAAAATGCCGGTCTGAAGAAACAGATGGAAGAATTCATGAAGGAAAAAGAAGCTGCTGTAAAGAACAAGCTGATTGAAGGTGCAAAAGAAATCAACGGTGTGAAAGTTATTCAGGCTGTTCTTCCGATGCCAGCTGACGCAGTCAAGAATATTGCCTTCCAGTTGAAAGGACAGTTCCCTGAAAACTTGTTCGTAGTAATTGGTAGCGTATTCGAAAACAAGCCGTTGCTTACTGTTACCATGAGCGACGATCAGGTGAAGGCCGGACTGAATGCCGGACAACTGGTTCGCGAAGCTGCCAAACTGATCCAAGGTGGTGGTGGTGGTCAGCCTCACTTTGCAACTGCCGGCGGTAAGAATCCTGACGGACTTAGTGCAGCAGTCGACAAGATTGTAAGCCTGGCTGGTTTCTGATTGTAAATTACAAGAATAAAATACAAAAAGGTTCTATCATTTTCCCGCTATGGGGTGATAGAACCTTTTTTATTACAGATTAGGATGGTTAGCGTACAAATCAATTATTGCGGTCTGACAAGAATCTTCAATCCAAAGATAGAGTATTGATGAACAAGCAATTATCCTACAGAATTCAGCTATGCAGGTTATCTACAGGAACAATGCTGATAAGCTCATATTCATATATGTTTATCGGACACTTATCTAAACCAATAGTTCTTCTTTCTTGAATTTGAATTCCGGCCTCTACCTTTTCTTCTTTCCGAACGTGTTTCTCTTATCCTACAAATCCAGATAAGTCTTCAGTGCCTTTATATATTCTTCCATCGCTTTTCTGCCTGTTTCTGTAATCCGGCACGATGTGCGAGTCTTTTTTCCGACAAACTCTTTCTCTACCTGAATGTATCCCGCCTTGCTCAGTTTATCCAGTTGCACACTGAGATTACCGGCAGTAGATTCAGTCTTCTCTTTCAAGTACACAAAGTCGGCCTCATCTACCGATAATAGGATAGACATAATCGCCAGACGCAGTTGCGAATGTATCAACGGATCTAGTTCAGCAAGCATAAGCAGCGGCTTTTTTATTCAACAAATGTCCTGGTATCACCATCATAAGCAAGAAAGAAAAACCGAAATAAAGATTCCATTCCGGAGCCACTCTACCGCCATTTGTCAGTACCATCAGCATATAGACAGCAACCAAAAAGGCAACAAGAGGTGAATACACCAGGGCTGGAACCCGAACAATCAGACCGGTAATCGAAGTTCCTATACCCGCATATAGCAAACACAGCGGAAGCATCAAGCCAAAATTGCACGAACCAATCACCATACCTATCAGTAGCATGGCCACAACAGTCAGTCCGAACAACGATCCTACGATGCACCAGGTATGAGCAAGCATCTTATCCATATGTGTTACCACAGAAGGTTTCTTACGAACCTGAAGCACTTTCATAACAATGGCAGGAATAAACATCAAAAACCACAAGGCGTTCCACAACGGTCTGCCTGTGATATACACGGCTGCATATACAACTACAGAAAGCACTACTGCAGCATATCCATAAATCAGAAAAACATTGCCACTACCCCGTTCCAAATTTTCTTTCGTCATTTGAATCATCTGGGAAATCAGTTCCAGACTTTCTTTTTCTGTAAACATCTTCTTTTCTTCCATACTCCTTACATTTTTAAAAGATAAAACAGTTTATTTTATAAACTACCACTGCAAAAAAAATAGAAATCCGCGCGTTTATTCCTATTTCTATTACATCACAAATATAAAGCAGTTTATTTTATAAACCAAATATTCTGTAGTTTTTTTCTGAAAAAAGTAAATTTCCTACCAAGTCAATTGTAATAAAGCCCAACTATCCATGAAGATTTTGCTGTGATCAACGCATAATAAAACATTGCTGTCCGACAAAATATTTTCGAAAGCTCATAGTCGCTTGTAATATAGCAGTTGGTTTATTCATCGATACAACAGAGTTTTCAAAGCCTTAAATACAACTGAGAATCAAGCTATTGATAAATTTATCACACAGCGATAACAATAAAAAGACTCTTCCCAAAGGCTTTTAAAAAAGACCTTCAGAAAGAGTTTCTATAATATCAGCAATTTCTGCCCAAAATATCTCGATGTTTTTTTATTTTCTGTACAAAAGTTCAGCAAGTTCGTACAAAAATTTTCAGAGAAATTATGTACTCCGTCGCAAGCCCAGCAATCAAAGATTACCGAAATACGTATCGAGCAACTTTTTCGCAGCCGAGAACGAAGTAGCCTTTCCTTGCAATACCTCCTGTTCCTGAGCTGTAAGCATCGAAGCGATAGCCGGATTGTTGTAGAAACTATCACGCAAATGTTCGTTTATCGTTTCGTACATCCAGTATTTAGCCTGTTCGTTGCGGCGGTAATCAAAGTATCCGTTCTTCTTCACAAAGTCGATATAACTGTACACCATGTCCCAGATCTCCTTGATTCCGATACCATAAAAACCTGAATATGTCAGCACCTGTGGTGTCCACCCCGATTCAGGAGCCGGAAACAGATGCAGTGCATTGCGGAAATGAGCAGCAGCCAGCTTCGCCTTCTCGATGTTATTACCATCAGCCTTGTTGATGATGATACCGTCTGCCATCTCCATTATACCACGCTTGATACCTTGCAGTTCATCTCCTGTTCCGGCAAGCTGTATCAGCAGGAAGAAATCCACCATCGAATGAACGGCTGTTTCGCTCTGCCCTACTCCCACTGTTTCGACAAAAATTTTATCGAAACCTGCTGCTTCGCACAAGATAATCGTTTCACGGGTTTTACGGGCTACGCCACCCAGCGAACCGGCAGAAGGGCTGGGGCGGATAAAGGAATCTGGATGAACGGAAAGTTTTTCCATACGGGTTTTATCTCCCAAAATACTTCCTTTCGAACGCTCACTGCTCGGGTCGATAGCCAGTACAGCCAGCTTACCTCCACGTTCCAGTACATGCAGGCCGAATACATCAATCGACGTACTCTTCCCCGCTCCGGGAACACCACTGATACCCACACGGATAGAATTGCCTGAATACGGCAGACATTTTTCGATAACCTCCTGTGCGACTGCCTGATGCTCGGGTTTCACACTCTCTACCAGCGTGACAGCCTGACTAAGTACGGTTACATCGCCTTTTACGATACCTTCCACGTACTCGCCTACGGTAAACTGACGGCGCTTGGGTTTCTTTCTCAGTTTCAAATAAGGATTTATACTGGAGGGTTGTTCGATACCCTTGTTAACAGTCAATCCCTTGTACTCCTCACTGTTCTCAGGGTGTTCCATAGTCTTAGTATTTTAAGTTGATAATAATAGCCTTACGAGAATATCTTAAGGCTGTACGATTTTTGCCTTTACCCGAATGGTAACCGACGGTTTATTCGGGTCGTTGGTAATCATCAGTACACGGGGAGTACCTTTCACACGCGAAAGGTTCTCACCAAGTACGGTAATCTTCAGCTTAGCAGATTCACCCGGCTTCAGTACCGTTTTCTTCAAATTGACGGCTAGAGCGATGTTGAACACCTGCATATCCTGAATAACCAAATCGGTCTTTCCCGTATTGGTAATGATGACATTCTGCGATTTTTTCTGTTTCGGTTTCAGCGGAGGGAACTCCAACTGTGTAGTAGAAAGCGAAATCTGCGGAGGATTGTTCTTCTGCTGTTCGGTCAGTCCGGAGAAATCCGGTAACAAGACTGTCGATACAGGTATTTCGTTGTCGCTTCCCACTTTATCGCCCGGATAGCGTGACAGATACACCGATGTACGGGTAATACCGAACTTTGGAAGTTTTTCCGTATCGAGCGTAACGATAATCTTACCGTTCTTACCTCTTCCCAGCACTTCGGGAACTGCCTTTGCACTCAGATAAGGAGGCAGATGCATCAGCACCGGAGAATAAGCTTTATTGGATGTATTGGCTACCAGAATACTAAATTCAGGATGGTCGCCTTTATTGACATCTTTAAATTCTATTTCATCTTTGTCCAGACGGATTGCACCAAACCCGAAAGGATGGGTAAACGAATAATTTCTGGCGTCGGCTGTTACTTCACCATTAAATTCCAGATAAATAGGACGATAAGAAGCGTTGCAGTAAATACCGACTTCTTTATAGAAATGTCCGATAGCCTCTGCGTCGAAAACGGCAGTTACCGTACCTTTTCCACCGGCAGGTATCGGAGACTTAGTCCAGTCGACCTCCGTACAACCGCAGGAAGAAGTTACTTTCGAAATAACCAGCGGTTTGTCACCCGTATTCGTGAAATTATAAGTAATGGTCACCGGATTGCGCCAAAGCACATATCCCAACTCCTGCACATTCTTGTCGAATGTTATTTTCGGCTGTGCCTGAGCAACCAAAACTACGGCAAACAATATATTGAATAGAAATAAAATGCGTTTCATCTTTCAGTGTGTTACTTGTTTAGAGTGAACAAAGATAAAGAGAAAATCAAAGACGAACAAAGGTTGGTGGTGAATTAATATAAATTTGCCGATACAGCGGTAAAAAGAAATACAGGCTGATGCAGATTTTTCCATACTGGAAAATACATCAGCCTGTACTGCTTTCTAATGAATTATTCTACTGTCAGAGATTGTCCTCCTGTGTGTCCGCTGAACTCGGGAGCATAAACCGACTGGATGGTTGCCACACCGGCCTGATAATTTCCCGCACGGTCTAAATAGACTTCATACTCCAGCGTATATGTACCCTTCGGCATCCGGTCGATAAAGAGTTCGGTCGAAGCATCCCGGTTCACCTGATAATATCCCAGACCGTTGTTCCAATGATAGCCGGACAACTGGTTTTCCGGTTCCATACATGCCGCACGCTCATCCTTTATCCGGATAAAGTCCATGTCGCGATCAGCCTTTACCGTCAGTCGAACAGTCAGTTTATCTCCAGCATGCAAGGCAGTCTTCCGCGAAACCTGCTTACCGTCGAGCCAAAACTCACGTACTATTGAAACGCCGTTACCTTTTGCCGGAAGTACCTTATCCATATCCTCCAGATACTGCGCATATACAGCTCCCCAGCCTATACCGGTTCCCGACTTCGAAACGACAATACGTTCCACACGAGTATCCGTTCCGGTCAGCGTCTTTCGGGTATATCCTAAGGCATCGTTCGGAGTACATACCTCGATATTACCGGCTACTGCCTTCATCTTTCCATTCACCTGCAACTGCTTACCGGAGCCATTCAAGAAAGCATACACCGCATCTGCTGTTGCAATACCGCTTTCCCACACCTGAACCTGTTTCTGTTTGAGCAGCCAAAGTTTCATACCGGCCAGCATATCCGCATCGGGGGCAATCTGCCGGATAGCCTCCATAGCAGCCACCTGTGCAGGGATTCTGTAATTGCTCCATGAATAAGGTGCTTTCGGTGTATCGAAATAGACTCCCAGTTGCGGCGTGCTTACCGTATATTCCTTAACAGACTGAACCAGTTCCTGAGCCTGACGCTTTCTGCCATCAGCCTGCATAATGAGAGCAATCATCGCCTTCTCACCGATAGAATACTCAGCCGAACGGTTTTCCAGCTTATCCGTCATATAGGCATTTATCTGTTTATCTGCCAACGAAGCAGTCTGCCCGTCGAGGGCACAAACATACAGATAGTGTACCACCTGCCCGTTGGGAACAAGGTTTTTCGCACCTTCCTTTTCCGCCTTCTTCATCATTTCATAATCTTCTTTCACTGCGTTCTGCAAATAGCGCAAAGCCTGTGTATACATCGGAGCGACCTTTCCGTCGAGCGTCACGTTCATGTGCTGCAAACGTGCCAGCATCTCCACAATCTGCGTTGTAATATAGCGACTACCTGTCATACCCTTATACCAGCTCCATGAGCCATCGGGAAGTTGCAGTTCTTGCAAACGTTCTACCGAAGTACGCAGGCGATTGTCCATCGAATTCAGATCGAACAACAAGGCTATACGCCGTTTCTGTTCGCCTTCCTCAATTGCTTCGGAAAGCCACGGAGTTTCTTCCAGCAACAGATTCTTCAAATCCTGATTGCGTTCGAGATTACTCAAAAGCGTTTCTTTACTTCCTCCCTGAGCAATCCAGGTATCAAACACCTGTTTGATGCGGGGATTTGCCTTTACAATAGCCTCAGCAAGTGAATTGGCATAATAGGCAGTCGCCCACGACAATGCATCTTCTTCTGCCGGATTGCCGATAACAGGCAGCGCCTGAACAGCATACCAGTCGGGATTTGCAGTCAGCTCCACTGTCAGCCGTCGTTCGGTAGCCGTTTTGCTCTGCTTGTTGAACAAGTCTTCGGTTCCGACTTCCGTCATGCTTTCTCCATTCAATTGGACAGGAATGGTTTCCGTCATCCACTGCTTGTCGGTCAGTACCGGCAAGTAATGCTGTTCGCCGTCGCTATATTCTCCAGCCTCGGCCGTAATCCGGCATACCAGCATATCATACTTATCAGGAATCTGACAGTCGAACCGTACGACTCCCGTTGTTCCTTCTGCCACACTGAACGGTTGCTGATAATCGTAAACCACTTCTTCTGTCACCGGATCGTATAATTTGATACCGGCATTCCCTTCAATCTTGTCCATCGACAGATTGACCAGCGAAGCAGCAATAACGGTTCGGTCACCTTTGCGGACAAAACGCGGCATATTAGGTTGTACCATAAATGGCTTGCTTGTCTTCACGGTCTGCGTCAGCATGCCGTAATCGACATCCTGTGTATGCGCCAGTCCTGTGAACTTCCATTCGGTCAACGCATCCGGTACGGTAAAGACGATACTTACCCTACCCAGTGAATCAGACCGCAAATTCGGATAGAAAAAGGCTGTTTCGGCAAAGTTCTCACGCACCGGAATCATCGTTTCTTTATCATCTGTTCCTTCGACAGCTGCATCATTTTCTACAATCTGCAAAACTTCTTCTACGCCAGCACTGCCGCTTTCTTTTTTAAAGCCGGACGATACAATATCCGGAGAGGCGACTACCGCCGATTCCTCAACAGTCATGATAGGCTGATATTTCACCTCTACGGCATTTCCGGCATCATGTTTCGCCAGAATACGGGTTGATGTGCCAGCCAGATTGATGCCTCGCATATAAACACTTCCGGAAAAGACCAGCAAAGAACTATACTCACCATTCAGCAGATTCAGTCCGGTGTATGTCCTTACGTATGGAAAACCTGCAAACATGCCGATTCCCTGGTTTGCCGACAACATACTTGCATAAATCCATGGAACAGGGCGAGAAAACCACAGATTAAAACGCCAGTCGTGCTGGTACAGCTTATCGAGCGAAGCATCGTAAAGCGATGCCATCACATTAGCTTTTACCGGATTCCCGGCCGCATCTGTAATATGCATGCTCCATTCTTCCTTATTGCCCGGCTGCAACTTATCTCTGAAAGTTTCCCACTTCAATGTCAGTTTCTTTTCCGGTTCCGGCCGGATGATTGTCGCCTGCTTGCTATACAGGCTGCCATTCCGCATGAAAGCAAAGTTTACGGTAATACCATCGCCATACACCTCCTGATACGGATAACTGAATTTCTTGATTTCATCATTCAGTGTCAATCGCTGAGAATCTATCCGTTTGCTTCCACTGTACACATCGACCAGCAGATACACATTCTTTTCACTGGTTCCCACATACAAAGTTGCCGGAGCCGATTCGTCAAACTCGGTTCCATCCTGATAGAACCAGTCGACAGCAGGATACGGAAGTCGTGTATCCAGACGCGAGAACAATGTAAAATCTTGCTCTGCCGTACATACTCGTCCCTGCGCATCCGTTGCAGAAATTTCAATGCGATATCTGCCCGAAGGCAATGCAAGCAGTTCGGAAGGAACAAACGAACGTTGAGCTTCCGCTTTGCCTTCCAGTTGCAATCCGGCTTTCTTGCCCGCATTATCCAATGCAAACACGCGGTAAGCGACCTCTGTCTGTACAGGAGTTCCATTCAGATTCAATGCCATAAACTGCACCTTTTCCTGTTTCTCACGCATGACCATACCCGACAGTCCGCGTATCTGCAAGCCCAACGACTGCTTACCCACCGGAAGTGACAAGGTGTTTGTCTGTGTTTCATCCGCTCCATCGGTTACCTCTGCCTGTACTTCATATACATAATAACGGTGCTCCAGCATATCCCTTCCGGTTGTTTCCGGGGCAGTAAGCACCACACGGACACTAAAATTACCATCAGCATCCGTCTGCACCTCACCGTTATCCAACTCTACTTTATTCATACCTCCCATACGGAACCACATATATTCCGAACGGGATATCGTATATTTTACCTTTGCCATGCGGACTGGTGCTCCGGCAAATGTCTTTGCTTCTCCTTTCACCACAATGGAATCGCCCATATTATATGTATCTTCGTACGGAGTAAAGACCACATCGAAAGTAGGACGCTTGTATTCCTCTACCTTGATAATGGCAGAAGCTCCATCCATCGACACATAATAAGTACCGGGAAGTAGGTTTTGTGGCAGCACAAATTCACCCGACAATACGCCAAAGTCGTCTGTCGATACGGTATATTCGGCTATATTACGCTCGGAAGAATACAGTTTCAGAGAACTTTTTTCGCCCTTTATCACACGAAGAGAATCACCGTTCTGTTCGTAAACCATACCGGAAACATATACTTTCTGCCCCGGACGATACAACGAACGGTCGGTAAACAGATTTACCTTCTTCTTCCATCCCTGCACTGTTTCTCTGACAAACGAAGCATTTCCTCCTATACTTGAAATAGCAGTGAAATCATTTCCTGCCATACGGACATTGTAATAAATCCTGCCCGAACGGGGAACATCTACCGTAACACTGCCTTTACCATCGGTCTTATATACCTGAAGTACATTGTATTCATTTCCGTTCAACCGATACGTAATCACTTCTGCACCCGGAACAGGTCTGCCCGTCAGTTTATCTACAGCAACAAACTCCTTGCGTCCCTCTGACACAGGAATACTGATGCACTGATAAGGAGAAACAAACAACAACGAATAATCAATACCTTTCGCACTCCCTTGAGGAATTTGCTTTAACATGTAAATTCCCGCTTCGGGCAATGTATAATGCAATACCGTATCACGCTTCTCGTAATCGGGGGTAGAAGGCAAAGCGTAGTAACATGAAGACACTTTTGTACCGTAATTCTGTATCAACGTTCCTTCCTTCAGATTGCCGCGAATCAATGAAGAAGCAGGAGATATATTCAGACGATACAATTCGAAAGACACTCCTTTCAGATTGGCATACGTCAGGTTCATATCCGCCTCGTAGTTGGGATATACAAAAGGAATATTCATTGAAAGATACGGACTGGAAGCAAAATCAATGTATGAACGCAACTGAGACACCCATTCGTGCTTAGGATATTTTTCAATTCCTTCTCGTGCCGCCTCAACCGACTTAAGCAGTTCATTGTTCATACGATAGACATAGGCCAGCTTTACATATACATCGGCACAGACCGGCAGATCCTTGTATTCTTCTGCCAGCTTACGCAATTCCTCCGCTACCTGCTCCGGTGTCAGCGCTTCACGTACGATGCTACTTCCCGCCCCTTCCCAGCAGTACAACAAACGGGCTTCCTTAGTCAGTAAAGCTGCCTGACGGTTGCTTTCACCGTAGAAAGCAATCAGTCCGTCGTACAGTGACAATGCTTCCGACACACATTTCAGTCTGTCGGAATTAAAACGATAAACAGACAAACGTTCAATTGCCTGCCGGGAAAGCAAGTCGAACATATTATCATCCAGATACTTTTCACTCAACTCGCCGGAAGTTGTCATCGGACGGAAATCCTTGGCAGAAACCTTACCCAGTACCTCTCTGTCTTTCAGCGAAAGACGGAAATACCGTATCGCATCATCTTCCGTGCCCAACTGCTGATTATCCAGTATCAGGCTACCCATTACATGATTCAGTGCGGCACACCCCACCCTATCTGTTTCGCTTTCTGCCCATTTCCGGATACCATCGTACTCTGCCTGTGCACTGTCCGGAGTAAGCTGGATGCGTGATTCAGCACGCACAATATAGGCCTTCATCATCTGAGGGATGTTCTTTTCGCTCTTTGCTTTAGTGTATATTTTATCAACTACACCAATAACCGTTTTCGGCAAGTCCTTCTTTTGGGCTGCTTCTACTTCTTTCCAAAGTTCATTATAACTCTGTGCCTGCAATACAGATGGAAACAAACTGAAAAACAGTATCAGCCAGCTCATCAAATGTACTTTCTTCATATCGCATATAGTTTGGTTTCACATAACATTGTTCTATAAAGAAAAGAAATTTTCACTTAAATGCTGCACAGATTTTAATTAAATTATCTGAAAGACTAAGTAAGTTACCATAAAAGACATTGAAACCTTATCCCAAAACATGCTGATGTTTCTTCTAAAAGATGCTCATGTTTTCCCCAAAAAATGCTGATGTTTTACAGAACTTCTGCCCGTATTTTTCAAAAAAAATCCTTCGCGCTCCTGTATTTCCAAAGAAACTCCAAGAAGCGCAAAGGATTATGAAGGCATCCTTTAACGGGCTGTGGTACAAAATTTTCTGTCGTATCCGACACTATCAACGGGGTGCTTAAACCTTTCTGTCATTACATTTTCATAAGCATATCAGTTTGCCTTCCAAATTATATAGAGATTGTGTACTGTGTTGATTTTCAATTAAATTAAACGATATTCATCATATACACCCCAACAAATAAAAAGCGCCCACCTTATATATATTCACATCTATTGTTTCATATCTTATATCCGATTATAAGCCTTCATTCAGATAGACTTCCAGATTGGTATATCCTTCACGACTTAACGTTACTGCTGGTCCATCTGCCGGATTCTCGGGATCCAGTCCGTGTTTTCTTTCCCACACATCGGGCATACCGTCACCATCAGTATCCAGAAGAGCCTGCAAATCGGTATTTCCGCCGGAAAGGTCCACCCATGGTGATGAAGCTCCTTCAGGCATGACATCCTCGGGCAAGTCGATTATGCCAGGCGAACTGGCAGCCTTTTTGTCAATACTTCCCATATAAGTCGCCGTACCGGTGCGAGTTTCTCTTACAATCCGCTCATCGATTTCATCTCTCCATTTGGAACATCCAGCTGAAGCCAGCACTTTCTCGAAGGCTTCGGCAGCTGTATGTGTGGTAACAATACCTGTTTCCAATGGAGCTTTCAGCCGTATCGTATCGCGTGTGACGGAAGAAAAGTATCCGTCGGCACTTGCCGTATCAAGCTGTTCGTATATACCTTTCGTCCAGTTATCGGCTGAAACTTCGGGAAAGCCTTCTACTACATTACCGTCCACATAAAACTTTCCCCACACATGCAGCATGGGATGCCAGATGTTGGGCTCCCCTTTCTTATTATAACAATATTTTTTAGAACGCACACCGACAGAAGCAATCCGATAACGCACCTTGTTATAAGGTGTGGCAGGACCGGGTTTATAATAATTATTCACGATATTGACTTTCATTCCCTCGCCTCCATAGCAGCCATTGCCAGCCCAGTTGTAGTACACATTGTTACGGATATCCACATACTCTCTGGTCTGTGTTCCCGGACGAGGTCCCATACGCGGAACTCTACTCACATGATGTGCCATGAGATTATGAAGGAACGAGGCATGATCTCCTCCGACTATACCGCCATATCCGTGCGCTCCCTTGGCATGACCTCCGTTATTCAGACTTTCTGAGATGATACACCATTGTACGGTAGTATTCTCATTTCCATATACAGAGCAAGTTTCGTCTACCGACCAGCTGATGGAGCAATGGTCTACAATGATATTGCGATGATCGGTAGCTCCAAGTCCGTCGGGTTCTCCCTTGTTTTCGTTGCCAACCCGAAAGCGTACATAACGGATTATAACATCGTCTGCCTTGATAGTTACCGGATAACGTGCAATACATACTCCACGTCCCGGAGCTGTCTGTCCGGCAATGGTCAGGCTATCGTTCACTATTTGCAGGGGACGGTTCAGAAAAATGTTACCCGAAACATCGAACACCACGGTACGTGCCCCTTTCTTATTTACAGCATATCGGAGAGTTCCTTCCTGCTCTCCATCTTCGAGTGTGGTAACATGATATACCTTACCCCCTCTTCCTCCGACAGTGTACCTTCCGAATCCTTCAGCTCCCGGAAAAGCCGGAAGAGCAGTTCCACCGTCAGCTGCAATCATCGTTCCAGTGGGGAAAAACAATAATAAGATTAATAAAAATAACGGATGTTTCATAACTATCAGATTTTATTCCTGCTGTTTTCGATAACGCAAAAATAAGATACCCCTGAAGAAAAGGCGTGCATTATTTAAGTAAACAATGTATACTATTTAGGCAAACCGGCGATATGAATAAATATTGCATGACATACGGACTATTTTTCAAGACAAAGCAATGGCGCCATCAGCAGCCAGACGATAAATCGTACAGCAGCCAATAACGCCATGCCTTAATCAACAACTATTTCCAGAAGTTACTGCTGTTGTTTCTTTATAATATCCTGCACCAGACTATGCAGATACATTTCAAGATTTGTATATTTTCCAGCCGGATCGAGTGTATTCGCATTTCCGTCATCCGGATTATTGGCATCGAGCCCGTATGCCGTTTCAAAAGCATCAGGCATACCGTCGCCGTCTGTATCGGTCACATCACGCGAGGTATCTTTCGCAAGTTCCGGATAAGGATTGTCACCCAGTTCGGACAATGCTTGCAATACATCTTCAGGTTCGTTGATGTATCCAGGCTTATTTCCTGAAGCCGTACACGTAGCTTTTCCTTCTTTGACATCCGAAAGGACAAGCTCGTCGATCGCATCCCGATAATTGCAGGCTCCAGCGTAGTTCAATACCGCCTGATAAGCTTCCTGTGCCGAATGCTCGGTTGTCATTACCGGATCGACTACCGGCGACTCCTTACGGATAGCCTTCATGGTTTCTTCAGTCCACAGATTATCTACCTTACTGCCGTTTTCCTGCTGTGCGTAGATACCTTTTGTCCAGTTGTCTGCCGTAACATCATCGTGTCCTTCCACCACGTTTCCCGTTACATAGAAAGTTCCCCATTTATGCAAGGAAGGATACCAGTCGTTGTAAGAACCATCGTCTTCAGTCACATAATCGAGAGTACGAACACCAATCTTGGCTATACGGTAACGGATACGGTCTGTTTCCTTACCCGAATTAGTAGCCGGTCCCGGTTTATAATAATTGTCTACAATATTTATATTCTGATTTTCGGCTCCGTAACAGCCCTCTCCTGCCCAGTTATAAAATACATTATTCCGGATATCGACATACTCATTAAGCTGTGTGCTGGCGCGCGGGCCCAGACGAGGAACACGGCTTTCGCAATGTGCTATCAGGTTATGGTGATAGGAAGCTTTGTTTCCACCCCAGTTTCCTCCGTAGCAATGTGTACCCTTGCCATGAACCGATACACGAAGTGCCTGAGCCGCGATGCACCACTGCACGGTAGAGTTCTCCATACCGTACACCGAGAGACATTCATCCACACTCCAGCTCACTGAACAATGGTCTATGATAATATTCTTTTTATCCATACCTCCCAGTCCGTCGGGTTCTTTTCCACTGTCATCTCCGGGACGGAAACGAAGGAAACGGATGATAACTTCATTCGAATTGATGACAAAAGCATAATCGGCAAGACAAATACCTCCCGGAGAAGTCTGTCCGGCAATAGTCAGATTATCGTTATTGGTTTTTAAGTCGGCTTTCAGATGAATGGTTCCTGCAACATCAAATACAACAGTCTTTGCACCTTTCTGTTTCAATACCCAGCGTAATGTTCCCTCTGTCGGATTGTTGGCATCGTCGTCCAGACTGGTCACGTGATAAACCTTTCCTCCTCGTCCGCCTACGGTATTCTTTCCATACCCTTCTGCACCCGGAAATGCAGCGAACTCTACCGGATCCATCTGCAAAGGTCCATCAGGATTATCTTCACCTCCAGGTTCCTCGGTTTCTCCACTCTCTGTACCTCCACCAGCAGGCTGTTCTGGTGTATCATCCGAACATGCTGTTCCTCCCAAAGCAGCAAGCAGACATGCACTGAAGAGGATTCTTTTAAAATTTCTGTTCATAATATTAAATGTTAAGTAATTTAGAACTTGTTTCGGAAGCAAATTTAGGGAAAGGCAACTATACGGAGTTGCACAAATTGATTTATGATGTACAAACATTAGTCAATCGTACATAAATATACCTTGCAGAGAAATTGTACAACGAATTGCATAAATACTATACAAGGCTTTCTGGTATACGGGCTATTTTTGTGAACAACACTCAAAATTGTATCTTATGCGTATCCTGAAAACTTCAATTTTAAGCGGTTTACTGCTGACAGCCGCTGCATGTATATCCTGCCAGACATCAGAACCGTGTTCATGGAAGGAGATGGAAAAGGTGTACAACCAGATTTCTCCTCCAACTTTTCCCGACAAGACGTATGTGATAACCGATTATTACAACGGAAAAGATTCACTATACACCGATGCGATTAATCGGGCCATCGAAGCCTGCTCTTCACAAGGAGGAGGAACCGTACTCGTTCCCGACGGCGAGTTTCTCACGGCTCCTATCCGCCTGAAATCGAATGTCAACCTTCACCTGTCGGACAGTACCATTCTGAAATTTACAACCGACTACAATCTGTTCGAAACCGTACTTACACGTATAGAAGGCATCGACTGCCATAACATATCTCCGCTGATTTATGCATACGGAGAAAACAATATTGCCATTACCGGAAAGGGGAAGCTAGACGGACAGGCTAGTACAGACAACTGGTTTGCAGAACAGCGCATCCGTGGCATTAAGGCAGAAAACGGAGAAACGGTCAACGAAAAGACCTTGCTATACCAGATGAAAGAAGATTCTATCCCCGTAAAAGAACGCGTCTTTGAAAAAGCGAACGGCATCCGCCCGCAGTTCATCAATTTATATAAATGCAAGAACATTCTGCTGGAAGGATTCACCATCAACCGTTCTCCGTTCTGGCTTATCCATCCGCTGCTGTCGGAAAACGTAACCATAAAAGGTGTGAAAATGCAAAGCCACGGTCCGAACAATGACGGATGCGATCCGGAATCGTGCGAAAACGTGCTGATAGAAGACTGCGACTTTGACACGGGCGACGACTGCATAGCCATAAAATCGGGACGCGATGAAGACGGTCGCTACTGGAACATTCCCTGCAAAAACATCATCGTACGTGAATGTCGCATGAAGGACGGACATGCAGGAGTAGCCATAGGAAGCGAAATAACCGGAGGATGCCATAATGTATGGGTAGAGAACTGCCAGATGGACAGCCCCGAACTGGACCGTATTATCCGTATCAAGTCCAACCCCATGCGTGGTGGAAACGTAGCAAACGTCTTTGTACGGAATATCACCGTAGGAGAATGTAAACAATCTATTCTGGGTATAGAGCAAAAATACTGGCATGTAGACGAAGGTCCGTATCTGCCTCTCTTCGAGAATATCCACCTGGAAAATATTACCAGCAAGAAAAGCCAGTATGTGCTTCATCTTGACGGATTTGACGATAAATCTCAGATACGCAACATCTACCTGAAAGACTGCTCATTCGAAGGAGTAGAAAAGCCGGAAATCAACAAAGTAACAGGAGCTGAAAATATCCGTTTCGATAATGTAACTGTAAACGGAGAACCATTCCACGAAATGTAATTATTTCGTGGAATGATTTTCCTTATATTCCGTAGGCGTACATCCCATTGCAGCCTTGAATACACGACTGAAATACTGGGGAGAAGAAAATCCACACATATAGGCAACTTCCGATACCGTATATTCTCCCGACTCCAGTAGCTGCACCGAACGTTTCACACGCATATCTTTCACAAAGTCAATCGGTGAAACACTCAGAATCGATTTTATCTTCCGATAGAACATCGAACGTCCCATTCCCATCGAGTCGGCAAGATCCTCTATCTTAAAGTCCGGATTATTCAGGTTATCTTCTACACTCTGTATGATATTCTTGATAAACTCTTCATCAAAATGAGTGATTTGCGGAAGTGAAGGCGACAGATCCTCCAGCCGGTGTTCCTGCTTTTCTTCAGTTGCCGTTACGGTCACCTCGTCCAGACTACGTCCTGCCAGCAGGAAGTCTTTCAGGTGAGTGCGCTGCAACAATACCGATTTCAGACGTGCACGTAAATAAGCAGAACTGAACGGCTTCGTAATATATCCGTCGGCACCATACTCCAGTCCCTTTATACGATCGTCCAGCGAAGCCTTTGCCGACAAGATAATAACCGGAATATGACAGACATTATGATTTGTCTTGACAGCATTCAGCAGTTCAATACCATCCATTTCAGGCATCATGACATCACTAACCACTACATCGGGCATTTCTGCCAGAACTTTTTCCAGTCCGATTCGTCCGTTAGGAGCCTCCAGTACACGATATTCTTTCTGAAGGATATGAACAATGAAGTGACGCAGCTCATCATTATCTTCTACAACCAATATCGTTATATCCTTCTGATCTTCCAGTTCTTCGGGCATCTGAACTTCGGAAGAAACATCCCGGCTGCCGTCATCCAATATAAACTCTACATTCTGGTCATTGCGATAAGCCTCAGCCCTCAAAGGCAATGAAACAGTAAAAGTACTTCCTTGTCCCAACGCCGTATCAACTTCAATCTTGCCGTGCATCATCTCTACCAGATTGTGTACCAGCGAAAGTCCTATTCCTGTAGAAACCGCCGAGCGTTCGCTTCCAAGTGTTTCAAAACGGTCGAACAGCTTGCTCAGCTTTCCGATATCGATGCCTTTTCCCTCATCTTTTACCCGGATCAGTACATTATCCGCCTGCATCTCGACGATAAGCGAAATAGATTTTCCCTTGGGAGTATATTTGAAAGCATTCGAAAGCAGATTGAACACCACCTTCTCTACCTTATCTACATCTGTATAAATCTTGATTTCTTCCTGAGGTGCGACAAAACGGAAATCTATCTCCGACTGATGTGCCATGCCTACGAAATCGGAGTATGCCTTGTGGGCCAAAGATACGATGTCGACCTGCTCTATATAAAGCTTCATCTTATTGTTCTGAATCTTACGGAAGTCGAGCAGCTGATTGATGAGCTGAAGCATACGTTCTGTATTACGCTTGGCCACCTGCATGTTCTCCAGTCCTTCGGGTGAAAGTTTTTCCTGTTCAAGTACTTCTTCAATCGGACCTTCGATAAGCGTAAGCGGAGTACGGAGTTCGTGCGAAATATCGGTAAAGAAACGGAGTTTCATATTTGTAAGCTGTTTCTCGAAACCGATTTTTTTACGCAACCCCCATATATACACTACAATACCCGAAACCAGGGCCAGAGCCAGCAGGAACAAGATAACGTACAAGACCCATGCCCAACCTGTTTCCCAAAAAGTAGGTTTCACATGAATATGCAATACCTTGATATTGTCCGACCATACTCCGTCGCTGTTGTTCGATTTCACTTCCAGATCAAAATCTCCTGCCGACAGATTTACAAGGCTTACCGAACGGTTCTTTCCGATATATGTCCATTCATCACTCAAATTCTTTATCCGATAAGCATATTCCAGATAAGCAGGCTTGGTAAAATCGAGTGCAGCAAACGAAACCGTAATGTTACGTTCATCGGGTTCCAGTGTCAACGTATCGTTTACCAGTGAGTTTCTGACTGAGATTCCTCCTCGTTTCTGAATGTTGAAACTTGTAAAGGCTATGTTCGGTGCATAAGCAGTCTTTTTCAACTGTTCCAGATCGATGCGTAACGCTCCTTCATTGCAGCCTACATACATGTTACCCGAACGGTCTACCACCGGAGGTACTTCGGAAAGAATTAAATTGGAGTTGACATTAAAGTGGTCATACACTTCGAAATCAGGCTTTTCCGGAGAGAACTTACAGATAATATTCTCGAACATAATCCACAGTCTGCGTTTGTTATCCTCTACCATGGCAAAGGCTATGTCCGAAGGCAGACCGTTTTTCTTATTGTAATGGAAAAAGTCAATCTTGTCGGACAACAGTCCTCCCAGTTCCACCTGACTGATTCCTCCACTGAAGGTAGTAATGTATACTTCTCCGTCGGAAGTTTCCAGTATATGCATCACATCGTTATCACTCAAACTGTTCTCACGGTTCGGTTCACAATAATTCAAGTAAAAATGAATATCCTCAGGATTGTCAAACTGCGAGGAGAACGAAATCAATCCGTCGGTCGTACCCACAAGTATCACATCATTCGACAACGGACAGACGCTGCGCACACGCATACATTTTCCGGAGGGATAATTTTTTTTCAGCTTGTTGGTAACATTTATAAAGTGCAGATTCTCCGGCTCACCTACGGCAAGATTCAATCCACCCTCATATGTTCCTACCCAGATATGCCCGAAACGGTCTTGTGCTATAGAATAAACCGAATTACAGTTTATCCCGTCCGGATTGTTTTCCTCAATCTGATAGTGTTTAAAGACGTACCCTTCTCCACGAGGTTTGCCTACAAACAATCCGTTACCGCGGCTTCCTATCCAGAAATTTCCACGGCTATCTTCAAAGAAAGAATAAATGTTAGCTCCAAACACCACCGAACCGTCTTTTACGATTCTGCCGTCAGGACTCAGGTTTCCGCAATATCCGAAATCTTTATCGTACACCTTCACCATTCCGTCCTTCGATGCCACCCAGATTCTTCCGCGCGAATCGATGTACAAGCCCCTGACCAATGCACTGGACGTGCTGAGATACTCAAAATTTGTATTCAGAAAAGCAATACGGTCAATTCCGCCTTCCTGAGCCATCCATACATTTTTATGATTGTCTATGTAATAAACCCGGTTGATACCTTCGTACATCGTTTTGGTAGCATCGTTCAACATATAGCTCTGTTGAAACACATGCTTTTTAGGATTGTAATACGAGAAAAAGCCATTATTAGAATACGCCCATATATGACCATACTCATCTTCATGGATAAAACAGGCTTCATCTTCACTTGCCTGTCGGCGGGGATAGTCCAGAAACTCAGCTTGCCGGCACTCCGGATCCAACCTGACTATATGCTTGAGCTTGTTCTGTACCCATATATTCTTTTTCGAATCCTGAAAAATATAAACCGGCTGAAAATCCTCCTGAGTTTCGTCGAGTAACAATGAAACCGACTTTCCGTCTGCCGGATTATAAACCGCAAAGCTTCTCTTCATCAATATACCCAACAATCCGTCGGAAAGAGGAAAAATCTGCCGGATATTTTCTGCCGGACGAGATAGACGTACGTCAGACAGTCCCCTTTCCGGAAGGTATTCCATCAGCTTGTTTCTACTATCTGCCACGAAAAATCGCTTGCCGACACTAGCGGTATATCGATAAGCATCATTTCCTTTCAGTGCGTTATTGCCATATACAAAATATCCTTTGTCTGTCAACACCCACTCATTGCCCTGCATATCGAGTGAGACTGTGAACACGTATCGTCTACGTTCCGCATCCGAATGGGCAGGCAAGTATACCAGCCCTCCCTTGTCTTTATACCTGAAACAATCGATACGCCACAAATCACCATTCGTACCTACAATCCACACCATTCCGTTTGGAAGGGTGATAATTTTCGAGGCAGCCGTACACAACTTTACCTCCGGATGATAGGCAAATACATCTTCAAAACACTCCCGGCGTATATCGAACAGATACACCCTTCTGTCGTAACTCTGGCACACCAGCATCTGATTACCTCCGAGTTGCAGATTCACCAGACGGTTATACTGAAGCTTGACCTTGTCTGTAGGATATGTCTTATAGTTTTTAAAGGAATAACCATCAAACTTTTCCAGTCCGTTCCAGGTAGCCATCCAGATGTAACCCTCATTGTCCTGCAAGACTCCCTGCACCGTATTCTGCGACATACCGTCCTTCACCGAATAGTGCTTCACATTGACAAGTCCTTGCGCTGCCATGTAACACAGGCTGCACACAGCATATATCACCGTTAGAAATAAACTTTTCCCCATACAAATTCATATCGTTTTAGATACGGCAAAGATATAAGAAAGTTTATAACTAAAAAAAATCCTGAAAAACGAATTTTCCCATTGCATCACGAAAGCTTTCTTCCGGACAAGTCCGGCAAAATATCAAGATAATGTATGGAAAACTACCCGACGTTTTTTTAAAACTTCATATAAAAACTTGCTGTATTTTCCTGACGTATGATATACTACCTTCCTAAACCTTACCGAAAACCTCGGCAAAGCTATTAAAAAGTGTGAAGTAAACGAGAAAACATCTGCAATCGGCATTTTTCGATGTAACGCACGAAAGGGGGATTGCATTTTTTTATACCTTTGCTTCAGGTAAGTATGAATAATAATAAAAACAAGCATATCTACACAATGAAAAAACTGATTGCATTATTCTGCCTGCTGGCTTTCGTTATCGGAGCACAGGCACAGCGTAAGGTCAGCCTGCAAGATGTAGCACAAGGAACCTACCGTGCACAAAGCATCTACGGCATCAAACCAATGCTGGACGGAGAACATTACACGCAGATGAGTTCTGACAAAAAACGTATCGTGAAATACTCGTTCAAAACGGGCAAGGAAGTAGAAGCGATATTCGATGTTACTACGGCAAGAGATTGCCCCGTGAAGTCGTTCGACGATTATATCATGTCGCCCGACGAAAAGCTGATTCTGATTCAGACAGACACGAAACCCATCTACCGTCATTCGTTCACTGCCGAGTATTACATATACAACGTGAAAAACAACAAGATGGAACCGCTTTCTAAAAACGGTCCTCAGCAGGTTCCACTGTTTTCACCCGACGGCTTCCAGGTTGCTTTCGTACGCAACAACAATATTTTCCTTGTGAAGCTGCTTTTCGGCAACAGCGAATCGCAGGTTACAAAAGACGGTGAATACAATAAGGTACTGAACGGTATCCCCGACTGGGTATATGAAGAGGAGTTCTCTTTCAACCGCGCTTTCGACTTCAGTGCCGACAGCAAAATGATTGCCTATATCCGTTTCGACGAGAGTCAGGTTCCCATGTTCAGCTTCCCGTGGTACAAAGGTATGGCCCCCGAAAAGAGCCAGTATGCCACTTATCCGGGAGCTTACGAATACAAGTACCCGAAAGCCGGCGAAATGAATTCGAAAGTCAGTGTACACACATACGATATCAAGAGCCACGTTACACGTAAAATGGATTTGCCGCTCGACGAAGACGGATACATTCCACGTATCAAGTTTACTTCCGATCCTGAAAAACTTGCCATCATGACACTGAACCGCCACCAGAACCGGTTCGACATCTATATGGCCAATCCGAGAAGCGCATTGTGCAAGCTTACTATACGCGACGAAGCCGAACAGTACATCAAGGAACAGGCTTATTCTGACATTGTTTTCTATCCGGAAAATATCGTAATGATGAGTGAACGCGACGGATACAATCACTTGTACTTGTATACTATCGGAGGAAACCTGATCAAACAAGTTACCAAAGGTAAATTCGAAGTGAAGGATTTTCTGGGATGGGATAAGCCAACCAATACGTTCTACTATACCAGCAACGAGGAAAGTCCGTTGCGTACGGCTGTCTACAAGACCGATGCCAAAGGAAAGACTATCAAACTTTCTACCCGCACCGGAACCAACTCGGCCATATTCAGTACCAACCTGTCGTATTATATCAATAACTTCTCTAATATCGACACTCCTACACTGATAACGATAAACAATAACAAGGGTAAGGAGCTGACTACACTATTGGACAACTCGAAACTGAAATCGGAAGTTGCTACACTGAACATGCCGAAAAAAGAGTTTTTCAGTTTCCGTACAACCGAAGGTGTAGAGCTGAACGGCTGGATGATGAAACCTGCCAACTTCGATCCAAGCAAGAAATATCCGGTCATCATGCACCAGTACAGCGGACCGGGTTCGCAGCAGGTACTCGACAGATGGGGCATCGGAAGCTTCAGTGATGGAGGCATGTTCGAAGCTTACATGTGCGACAAAGGTTTTGTCATGGTATGTGTCGACGGACGTGGTACAGGCGGACGCGGTGTGGACTTTGAAAAATGTACATACTGCTTCCTGGGAGTAAAAGAATCGCACGACCAGGTAGAAGCTGCCAAATATCTGTCCTCACTGCCTTACATCGACGGAAACCGCATCGGTATCTGGGGATGGAGCTTCGGAGGTTACAATACACTGATGTCGATGAGTGAAGGTACACCTGTATTCAAGGCTGGTGTGGCGATTGCGGCTCCAAGCGACTGGCGCTTCTACGATACAGTATATACTGAACGCTTCATGCGTACACCGAAGGAAAACGGCGATGGTTACAATGCCGGTTCGGCTATCCTCCGTGCTCCGAAACTGCATGGCGACCTGCTTCTGATACACGGAACAGCCGACGACAACGTGCACTACCAGAACTGCGCCGAATACAGTGAAGCACTGGTACAGGCAGGCATACAGTTCGACATGCAGGTATATACCAACCGCAATCACAGCATCTTCGGCGGCAACACACGCAATCATCTGATGAACCGTGTAGCCAACTTCTTTATCGAAAAGCTGAAATAAACTAATAATCATACATTGAGAGTCATGAGGAATTAAAAATTCTACTGCCGATACAAGGCGGCGGTTTTTAATTCCTCATTTCTCATTCTTAGACCAATATACTATGGAACACGTAAAAAAGCCTGAATGGCTGAAAATAACTATCGGAACCAATGCACGCTATACCGATACAAAACGCATTGTCGATACGCATAAACTACATACGATATGCAGCAGCGGCCGTTGTCCGAATCTGGGCGAGTGCTGGGGAAAAGGAACGGCTACTTTCATGATAGGTGGTGCTATCTGTACCCGCTCATGCAAATTCTGTAACACCCTCAGCGGGAAACCGCTTCCGCTCGACGCCCAGGAGCCTGAACGGGTAGCCGAATCGGTCCGTCTGATGAAACTGGATCATGCCGTTGTCACCTCAGTAGACCGCGACGACCTGCCTGATCTGGGAGCTGCTCACTGGGCTGCCACAATCAAAGCGATAAAAGAAGTCAATCCGAATACAACACTGGAAACACTCATCCCCGACTTTCAAGGCAGAGTAGAACTGATCCGCATGATAACCGACGCCCATCCTGATATAATTTCACACAACATGGAAACCGTACGCCGCATCAGCCCGCTGGTAAGAAGTGTGGCAACCTACGACCGAAGTCTGGAGGTTATCCGCCAGATAGCCGAAAGTGGAATAACGGCCAAGTCGGGCATCATGGTAGGACTGGGAGAAACTCCTGAAGAAGTAGAACAGACTATGGACGACCTGCTGGCAAACGGCTGCCGCATTCTCACCATTGGACAATATCTCCAGCCGAGCCGGAAACATTATCCCGTTCACGAGTATGTCACACCCGAACAATTTGCCCGCTACAAGGAAACCGGAGAAAAGAAAGGATTTGCCACAGTAGAAAGCGGTCCGCTGGTACGTTCTTCCTATCATGCCGAAAAACACATCCGCTATAAGTGAACAATTCGGAAAAGAACCTTGTTACACCTATAAAAAAGACCACGGCAGATGATGAAACTTATATTAAAATACAGAAACAAGATAGTATCGCTCGGACTGTTGCCTATCATAGCAACACTGATATGTTTGCATTTTTTTCAAAATACAATAGTGCTGGGAATAGGTTTTATAGTCTGCCTCGGTCTGCTGTTATACGGCATTGTACGCCTGAAGGATCTGAATTTTTTCCTTCTGCTAGGTAGTATAGGCATAGGTTCCTGCTTCGCACTGCGTCTGTTTACAGGTTACAAATTTATTCCATACGGAAGCATTACTCCCATACTGGAGCTGTTGCTGCTCATTGTAGCATTCATCCATATCACAGCTCCCGAAATCTACAAGGAACTGCAAGAACGGCTGCATCTGAGAAACTGTTTTTCTTTTGTTCTGGAGGCAAAAACCATCGTAATACTTTCATCACTGCATCTTACTATCCTGCTTTTTGTAGACCATATCGAACATCTGTTTTCGGAAGACGGTTCTTTCTTCCTGATGTACGGCATACCGGTTATTATCTATGTGCTGTGCCTGGTCATCAATGTAGTAGGAATTCATCTCGCACTTCAGGAAAACTTCCGTTATAGTCTGGTACGCATCGCAGTAGTACACGACGGAAAAATCTACCTGAAACAACGTACCGGATGTCCTGACGAAAGATACGAAAACGCTCCCATGTGGGATATTGCCGTAGAAAGTCCTTTTGAGGGACCAATCGAAAAGAGCAGCGAATACGCCGCACGCATTGCCAAAAAGATATGTGCTTCGAAAAATACTACCCCAAGGCTTATATTGAAATATACAACTACATCATGCGATGCCGACAACCAGCAACGCGTATCGTTGTACATTCTCCCTCTCCAGAACGAAACAGATCTACAGAAAATAACCGGAGGCAGATTCTTTTCTTTCGACGAAATAAGCGAAACCGCTGCACGCAGATACAGTCCTTCCCTGCTCTCGGAACTGGATACGCTTCAGATGGCAGCAGAAATGTGGAAGGCATTCGGTGCTTCCGAATAGTATTTTTATTTATAAATCAAAAATATACACGGTATCTTTGAAAGGTCGGGCAAATGACCTTTCCATTCCTGAACTGTCTTGGTTTTGATATATTCCCCCTCACAGGTAATATTGGCAGCCACACAAAGTTTGGTTTGCGGACGGCAGGCTTTCAAGATATCCTCCAGCATCTTGTTGTTACGGTAAGGTGTTTCGATGAAAAGCTGTGTCTGATGCTCACTGTATACCCGCTGTTCCAGTTCCTTCAATCTTTTCTGACGTTCTCCCGGTTCGATAGGCAGATAACCGTGGAAAGCGAAACTTTGTCCGTTGAAGCCCGAACCCATGACCGACAGGATAATAGACGACGGTCCCACCAAAGGAACCACCTTCAGATTCTTGCGCTGTGCGATAGCTACAACGTCTGCTCCCGGATCGGCAACGGCCGGACAACCGGCTTCCGAGATTACTCCCATAGAATTTCCTTCCTGCAACGGTTTCAGATAACCCGAGATAGCTTCGGGCGACGTATGTTTGTTCAACGGATAAAACGTCAGTTCGTCGATATTGATATCCCGATCCACTTTTTTCAGGAAGCGGCGTGCCGAGCGCACATCCTCTACGATAAAATGACGAATCTGCAGAATGATTTCTCTATTGTACGAAGGAAGGACTTTTTCTACCGGAGTATCACCAAGAGTCACCGGCAGCAAGTATAATGCTGTATCCATGATTGTCTATAATCTATATTTTTGTAGCTCAGTCTAAAGTCAGATTGCCGAAATCAGTACGTTCCAGCAGTGTGGCAATACTCACGTCAGAGTGTTGCTTCATGTATTTTTCTACAAGCTGCATTCCCAGCCATAAGCCTATTACCGGCGGAATCTTCTCACCGTTGAGTACCATGCTCGGATCGGAATGTGTATATGCACGAATCAGCATCGGGTCTGTACTCGTGAGATGTCCCCTTTCTTTCATCCATTTCCACATTTCCTTCTCATGTTCCTTGCACCAGTCTTCTTCTTCACTGCTATATCCCAGCATTGCTCCGTTCGATTTCATCTTAAGCACCTTACGCACTACCCAGTGTATTTTTCCCTGGTGCATGATGACATCGTATAGCGAACGGTGTCCCGGACGCCATTCAAACGGATATAAGCTAAGCAGATAGAAGGTAAAACAGTCGGGAAGTATCCGGTCCGGATTCATCGAGCGGCGCTGATAGTCGTAATAATACCGGCGATAAAGCGGATAGTCTTCACCCATATACTTGTCAATGCTGAAGCCCAGCAGGCTGTCGCCCACCACTACCGACTGGTTGAGTGCTGAGATTTGCGAATAGACTGCCGGTATGGGAAATGAAGGTATCTCTTCCCGCAAACGGTGAAAACCTTCGGTAAATCCCTTTTCAAGGGAAGTCATATCTTTGAACTTCTCGGTTGCATCCTGCATCAGCCGGAGCAAAATAGTGTCCGAGTAATACTCACACAAGCGTTCGTTGATAGCTGGCTCGTCTACTGTACCCAGCATGAGCACATCTTCTATCAGAATCTTGGTAGCACGCGGACAGTCGAGACTCATTTTCTGCAATGCCGAGAAGCTGTTCATTGCAGTGGCCTCAAATTGCAGACGGTCGTAACGGAAAACCTTTATATTCTTATTAAGCAAAACATCGCCGTCTTGCTCTCCTGTATGACAGGAAACAAGTACGACGATGCTTAGTAATATGAATATAAATTTTCTCATGTAAACAGTTTATCCGTCAGATATTATCCGTAGATAATATTTCCGTTTTCGTCTTTGTATTCATCCAGACCCTTTTCGTAAGTAGCCATAGCACGAAGACTCATACCTACGCTAGAGAAACCTCCATCGTGGAACAGGTTCTGCATAGTGACTTTACGAGTAAGGTCAGAGAACATTACGATACAGTAGTCAGCACATTCGTCAGCCGAAGCATTGCCCAGAGGCGACATGCGGTTGGCGAAGTCGAACAGTTTATCCATACCTTTTACTCCCGATCCGGCAGTAGTCATGGTAGGCGACTGTGAAATGGTATTGATACGTACGTGATGTTCGCGTCCGTAAATGTAACCGAAGCTACGTGCGATAGATTCAAGCAAAGCTTTCGCATCTGCCATATCGTTGTAACCGTAGAATGTACGCTGTGCAGCTACATAGCTCAGTGCAACGATAGAACCGTATTCGTTGATAGCATTCAGTTTTTTAGCCGACTGAATCATCTTATGGAATGAAACGGCTGAAATATCCAGCGTTTTGTTCAACATATCATAGTCAAGGTCATCGTAAGTACGTTTCTTACGTACGTTAGGTGACATACCTATAGAGTGCAGTACAAAGTCGATTTTACCTCCCAATACCTCCATTGAACGCTTGAAAACGTTTTCCAAATCTTCTACGCTTGTAGCGTCTGCCGGAATCACTTCGCAATTCAGCTTTTCTGCCAATGCAGAAACTTCTCCCATACGGACAGCAACAGGAGTATTGGACAAAGTGATCACTGCTCCTTCTTCAACAGCTTTTTCTGCAACTTTCCATGCAATAGACTGTTCATTCAGAGCACCAAAAACAATACCTCTTTTTCCTTTCAGTAAATTATAACTCATACTTTTTTTATTATAAATTTGGGGCAAAGATACAAACAATTCTGTTAATCCTGACATTTTCAGGCATGAATCTATGAAAAATGAACAATATTCCCCCCTGCATACCAAAGAATGCATCTTTTGTCAATTTTTCATATATAAAAACACAAGATTGCACATTTTTTTCACCTATTGAATCAAAATGTTCACATCGTTTTCATGCGAACCTGCTAATTTTGTAAACATCAACAAGAGGTTTTTCATAATATTTATTAAGGTTAGAAATTAGGTTAAAAAAAGGTCTTTATTATCCTGCCTGTCAACCTTCTGTGAAAGAACGTTGCCGGGCGCTAAGGATAATAAGTACATTCAAGAAAACCTCACCTTTATTTAATATAGAGTAAAAGAACAACAAGATAAACATAAATATTAGCGCTCATGATTACATTTAGCAACTTAAGACAATGGGCTTTATCAGTATGCATCGCAGCTTTTGCACTGGGCTACACAAACAGTGTAACGGCAAAAAATGCAACAGAAGCCGATAACATCTACAGTGAACTGCCATTTCAGATGAATAAGGTTCAGCTGCCGGTATTCCCCGATTATTCGCGTTCTATTACTGAATTCGGTGCTGTAGCCGACGGTATTACGCTCAATACAGAAGCTTTCGACAAAGCTATCAAGGCTGTAGCCGAAAAGGGTGGCGGTAAGGTTATCGTACCTGCGGGACTGTGGCTTACCGGTCCTATCGTACTGCAAAGCAACATCAATTTATATCTGGAAGAAAACGCACTGGTTCTGTTTACAGCCGACCACACACAGTATCCTATCGTCAAAACTTCATTCGAAGGACTGGAAACACGCCGCTGCCAGTCACCTATATCAGCTCTCAACGCTGAAAACGTTGCCATCACCGGAAAAGGTGTGATGGACGGAAACGGTGATACATGGCGTCCGGTAAAGAAAGACAAAATGACTGCCAACCAATGGAAAAAGCTGGTGGCTTCGGGTGGTGTACTCGATGAATCAGGACGTATCTGGTATCCGAGCGAAGGCTCTATCAAAGGAGCTATGGCATGCAAGAACTTCAATGTGCCCGAAGGAATCAATACCGATGAAGAATGGAACAGCATACGCGACTGGCTGCGTCCGGTTCTGCTGAGCTTTATCAAGTGTAAAAAGGTGTTGCTGGAAGGCGTAACCTTCAAGAACTCTCCAAGCTGGTGTCTGCATCCGCTTTCTTGCGAAGACATTACCATCAACAATATCAGCGTATCTAACCCCTGGTACTCACAGAATGGTGATGCACTCGACCTGGAGTCTTGCAACCGTGCACTGATTCAGAACAGTAGCTTCGATGCCGGCGACGATGGTATCTGTATCAAGTCGGGTAAGGACGAAGACGGACGCCGTCGTGGTGAACCTTGCCAGAATGTCATCATCCGCAACAACGTAGTTCTGCACGGACATGGAGGTTTCGTTGTAGGTAGCGAAATGTCAGGTGGTGTAAAGAACATCTACGTAGACAACTGTACATTTTTGGGAACTGATGTCGGCTTACGTTTCAAGAGTACCCGCGGACGTGGTGGTGTAGTAGAAAACATCCATATCAACAACATCAACATGATCAACATCCCGAACGAAGGATTGATTTTCGACTTGTTCTATGGCGGAAATGCTCCGGGTGAAGGCGACGGTTACAACAACCCGACAGAACAAAAGATTCCTGCCGTAACAGAAGAAACTCCTGCTTTCCGCGACATTTTCATCAAGAACGTTACAGCAAAGAACGTAGGACGTGCTATCTTGTTCAACGGTTTGCCGGAAATGCCTATCAAGAATATCCACATCGAAAACGTAACCATGTCGGATGCTAAAGACGGCGTAATACTGAACCGTGCAGATGGTGCTACACTGAAAAACGTGAAAGTCATTACTACTAAAGGTGGAAACAACCTGAAAATGCAGAATGTAACAAACGTTACTGTAGGCGACAAACAATATAAAAAGGTAGGAAACCAGGCAGAATCGTATAAATTCTAACCCGAATCCTTCCGTTATCAGAAATAAGAACGACGAAGGGTCTGTAAACATCCGGTTCAAGTCACGCAAGCTTGGTTCTCATGTTTACAGATCCTTTCTTCCTTTTCGGAACTTCCGATTATAAAATCATATACTACTCCGACAAGTTCTCTGATATCCGGAGCTTATCGGATACCGATAAAATGCTGAATATATTATGAAAACATTCTCTGCAATCTGTCTGGCACTGCTGGCAGGAGGACTGAGTGCATCGGCACAAGGTCAGGAAAAGAAAATAGAAGTCATCGTTGAAAATCCGTGGAACGCTGAAAAGGTGGACGAGCCTGTCGTTATCGATCTCAGTTCCCTTGGAGCAGGATTTACTGTCAAGTCGGCTACTGTTTTCGACGGGACAAACGAAATTCCCTCACAGCTCGACGACATGAACGGTGACACCCGTGCCGACGAACTGGCTTTTGTCATCAACCTGCCGGCTTCGGGCAAGAAGACACTCAACGTCACACTATCCAGTCTAAAAAGCGACAAAACATATCCGGCACGTGTGTATGCCGAAATGTTGTTCCGTACTTCCAAGAAAAACAAATATGCCAAAGGATATGCTATCTATGCCGACGGTGCTTCGGACACTTACAACGTACAGCATCACCACGGAGCGGCTTTCGAAAGTGAGCTGGTAGCATACCGCATTTATTTCAATGAGAAACAGACTACCGACCTGTACGGAAAATTCCACAAGGGTCTGGAGCTGGAAGAAAGTCAGTTCTACCCTACCGACGAACAGTTGAAGCGCGGCTTCGGCGATGATGTCATCAAGGTAAACAGCAGCTGCGGAGCCGGAACACTGAGAGGATGGGACGGTACACAGTCTACACTTATCAAACCGGTTGCCGTACGCGGACAGCGTATCCTGGCTTCAGGACCGGTACGTACCATTGTCGATGCAGAGGTAAAGGGCTGGCAGTATCAGAACAAGGAACTGAACATGATAAACCGCTATACACTGTATGCCGGACACCGCGATGCACAGGTAGATGTGCTGTTCGATGCTCCGCTGGATAAGGAAGTATTCTGTACCGGTGTGCAGAACATTACAGGACACGCCGACATGTTTTCCGACCATAACGGGCTGGTTGCAAGCTGGGGTACAGACTGGCCGGTAAACGATACAGTGAAATATAAAAAAGAAACCGTAGGACTGGCTACTTATATTCCCAAGAAGTATGTGGTAAAAGAAACATCCGACAAGGAAAACTTCCTTTATACCATCAGCGCTCCCGGAAAAAGTTCGTTCCGCTACTATACATCATTCACCTCGTGCAAGGAAACCTTCGGTTATCCCGACAAGGAAAAATGGTTTGCCTACGTACAGGAATGGAAAAAGGTGTTGGAACAGCCGGTCAAAATTACAGTCGTCAAGAAATAGTCACAACATAAACACCACATCGGGACACAGAAGTTAAAAAAGACAAAGCGAATGGAGGTTTCAGGCACTCCGGACGTATTTTATAAAAGTCAGACGATGTGAATAACACACAAATGCGAACAAAATAATTTATTAACTAAATAACCATAATCCATGAAATCAATCGTATTCTCAATCTTACTGGGAAGCTGCCTCGTACCCTCGGTACAGGCACAAAACTATGTATCGAAGGTATGGGTTGCCGACCAGGGTGACGGAACATACAAGAATCCGGTACTATATGCCGATTACTCCGATCCCGATGTTTGCCGTGTAGGCGATGACTTCTACATGACCTCATCCAGCTTCGGATGTCTGCCGGCTTTGCAGATTCTCCACTCCAAAGATCTGGTAAACTGGAGTATCGTGAGCGCAGCTGTTCCGGCTTCACTTCCACCTCATACAGATGTGACGCCTCAGCATGGCAACCGTGTATGGGCTCCGTGTATCCGTCATCACAACGGTGAATTCTATATATTCTGGGGAGATCCTGATCAGGGTATCTTCATGACAAAGGCTAAAGACGTAAAAGGTCCGTGGTGCGAACCGGTACTGGTAAAGGCTGCCAAAGGTATCATTGATACTACTCCGCTGTGGGACGAAGACGGACGGGTATATCTGGCACACGCATATGCCGGAAGCCGTGCCGGACTGAAGAGTGTGATTGCCGTATGCGAACTGAGTACTGATGCTACCCGTACCATCAGTCCGTCACGTATCGTTTTCGACGGTCATGAGGCACATGAAACTTGCGAAGGACCGAAGTTCTACAAGCGCAACGGATATTATTATATCTTCCATCCGGCTGGTGGTGTTCCTACAGGCTGGCAGGTCGTACTGCGTTCGAAAAACGTATACGGACCGTATGAATGGAAAACCGTGCTGGCACAAGGCAACAGCCCTGTCAACGGACCTCATCAGGGAGGCTGGGTAGATACCCCAAGCGGAGAAGACTGGTTCCTGCACTTCCAGGATGTGGGTGCAGCCGGACGTCTGGTTCACCTGCAACCGGTAAAATGGGTAAACGACTGGCCTGTAATCGGTGAAGACAAGGATGGCGACGGTTGTGGCGAACCTGTACTGACTTACAAAAAACCGAACGTAGGAAAGACATATCCTATCTGTACCCCGCAGGAAAGCGATGAGTTCAATACAAACGAACTGGGCCTGCAATGGCAATGGAATGCCAATATCAACGACAAATGGTACTTTGCCGATCAGGAACATGGAGTATTGCGCCTCTATTCTTATCCGGTTCCCGAAAACTACAAGAGCCTGTGGGATGTGCCCAACATGCTGCTGCAAAAAATCCCTGCTCCAAGCTTCAGCGCTACCATGAAGATGAAGTTCTCTCCTATTGCCAAGTACAAAGGCGAACGTACAGGACTGGTAGTTATGGGTATGGACTATGCAGGTATCGTGCTCGAAAATACCGAAAACGGACTGGTTCTCTCTCAGGTAGAATGCAAAAAAGCCGATCGTGGCGGCCAGGAAACCGTAAACGAAACCCTTCCGCTGAAAGGTAATGAAATTTACCTGCGTGCCGAAATCACTACTACGGGTGAAAAGATCGGCAAGAGCGAAGGCGGACACGACCTGGTGGTAAAATGTCAGTTGAGCTACAGCACCAACGGAAAGAAATTCCACAAGTTCGGAAAAGAATTCCAGGTGAAAGAAGGCAAATGGATAGGTGCCAAAGTAGGTACATTCTGCACACGTCCGGCCATCAAGACCAACGACGGCGGCTGGGTAGATGTTGACTGGTTCAGAATCGACAAGTAAAAACGTACAAAAAAATAAAAAACTTGCCCACGTTTATCACAAAACATGGGCAAGTTTTTTTATACATATCAGCATAAAAAAAGCCCGGAAATCTCACGACTTCCGGACCCCAAATATGCTAAAATACAAAATATTCTATCTTATGATTCTCTTACTTCCCATCCCAAAGCACTAGCTCCCAGTACGGCAGCATCAGCATCTTTCAACTGAGAAAGAAGCAATTTTGTTTTTCCTTTATAGATATTCAATACATTTTCTTCCAATGCTTTCTGGATAGGCTTCATGATATAGTCACCTGACTTAGCCAGACCACCGAAGAGAATGATTGCTTCAGGGCTAGAGAATGCAACGAAGTTAGCCAATGCAGTACCCAAAACTTTACCGGTAAATTCGAAAATTTCCAAAGCCAGCTTATCGCCTTTTACAGCTGCATCGTAAACATCTTTAGACTGGATTTCTTCTGACGGGATGTTTCTCAACAAGCTTGGTTCAGAACGTGCAACAAGGAATTCGCGAGCTGTACGTGCCACACCTGTAGCCGAGCAGTAAGTTTCCAGACAGCCTTTACGTCCGCATCCGCACTGACGTCCTGCCGGATCAACAACAACATGGCCAAGTTCACCAGCAAAACCATCGTGACCGTAAACTAGCTGACCGTTGATAACGATACCGCTACCTACACCAGTACCCAATGTAATCATGATGAAATCTTTCAGACCGCGTGCTGCACCGTATGTCATTTCACCGATAGCTGCCGCATTTGCATCGTTTGTAAGTGCTGTAGGAATACCCAGACGTTCTTCGAACATAGCAGCCAAAGGAATAACTCCCTTCCATGGCAAGTTCGGAGCAAATTCGATTGTTCCACTATAATAGTTACCGTTAGGAGCACCTACTCCCATACCTTTAATCTTTTCTGCACCGCCAAACTGCTGGAGCAACGGAAGAAGCTTCTTGCATACAGCGTCTACATATTCGTTTACTTCAGCGTACTGCTGTGTTTTTACAGAATCGGAAGCCAACACATTACCACGAGAATCTACTACTCCGAAAACAGTATTAGTACCACCGATGTCCATTCCCACCACGTAGGGTTTTTCCATATTTATTGTCATGACATTAAATTGTTAAAGGTTAGTTATATGTGGCAAATGTACGCAATCGGAGAAAACCGAACAAATTTTTTTATAAGTTTATTCAACCCTCGTGTAACTTTTTATATCTTAGCCGCGTCTAACGACACGTAACCTGACACAAATCAATCTTAATCATGATACGCTTACAAGGCATCAACAAGACATATCACAACGGAGCACCGCTACACGTGCTGAAAGGCATAGATCTCCGCATCGAGAAAGGTGAATTCGTTTCTATTATGGGGGCCTCCGGATCGGGAAAGTCTACCTTACTAAATATATTAGGAATTCTCGACAATTACGATTCGGGCGAGTATTACCTGAACGATGTGTTAATAAAAAATCTGAACGAAACCCGTGCGGCGGAATACCGGAACCGCATGATTGGATTCATCTTTCAGTCGTTCAACCTGATTTCGTTTAAGAATGCCATGGAAAATGTGGCACTGCCGCTGTTTTATCAGGGAGTGGGCAGAAAGAAAAGAAACGAACTGGCTATGGAATATCTCGACAAGCTGGGACTGAAGGAATGGGCACACCACCTGCCCAACGAGCTTTCGGGCGGACAGAAGCAGCGTGTGGCCATAGCCCGGGCACTGATATCGAAACCTCAGATTATCCTTGCCGACGAACCTACGGGTGCACTCGACAGCAAGACGTCGGTGGAAGTAATGAACATCCTGAAGGAGCTGCACGACAAGGAAGGACTGACCATCGTGGTTGTGACGCACGAAAGCGGAGTAGCCAACCAGACCAACAAAATCATCCACATCAAAGACGGAGTGATAGAGCGGATAGAAGACAACATCGACCACAATGCATCTCCTTTCGGCAAGAACGGATTTATGAAATAAACGCACACAGAACCAGCCATGACCGACTTGATACAGGAAATATACGGAACCATCATGCGCAACAAGCTGCGCACCATACTGACGGGATTTTCCGTAGCATGGGGAATTTTCATGCTGATTGTATTGCTGGGGGCAGGAAACGGACTTATCCATGCTTTCGAGGGACAATCGCAGAACATGAAAATGAACTCTATCAAAATTTATCCGGGATATACATCGAAACCGTTCAACGGACTGAAAGAAGGCCGAAGACTCTCGCTGAATGAAAGCGATCTTCAGCTTACCGCAGAGGCTTTTCCCGATAAAGTCATCACCACCGGAGCCAGCATCAGCAAGAGCGACGCCATCCTCACCTTCGGCAAGGAACACGTTTCCATTTCGCTGGAGGGCGTCTTTCCCAACTATACGGAACTGGAAGCTGTAAAACTGAAACAGGGACGTTTCATCAACGACCGCGACATGAAGGAACGCCGGAAGATGATCGTACTGCACGAAAAGACTGTCAAGATGCTGTTTCCACGTACCCAGGCGATAGGAAAGTATATCGATGTACAAGGAGTGGCCTATCAGGTAATAGGCATCTACACCGACCAGAACAGTTTCTCGCCCTCGGCACTTGTTCCCTTCACGACACTTCAGCTTGTATACGGCAAGGGTGACAGTATAGACAACCTGACATTCACTACGCAAGGGCTGACAGACGAAGTCACCAATGAGAAATTCGAGCAGAGCTACCGCCGTGCCATGGGGCTCCACAAAAACTTCGATCCTACCGACCAGAGTGCCATCTGGATGTGGAACCGCTTCACTCAATATCTCCAGCAAGAATCGGCAGCCCGTATGCTGCACATAGCTATCTGGGTAATCGGTATATTCACCCTGCTGAGCGGCATCGTAGGGGTAAGCAATATCATGCTTATCACCGTACGCGAACGTACCCACGAGTTCGGCATCCGGAAAGCTCTGGGAGCCAAACCGATGTCTATCCTGTGGCTCATTATCTCGGAGAGTGTGGCCATCACTACTTTTTTCGGCTATATCGGCATGGTGGCAGGCATTGCCGTCACAGAATATATGAATCAGATAGCAGGCAGACAGACCGTCGATGCGGGTGTGTTCAGCGTAACGGTTTTCGAAAACCCGACAGTAGACCTCAGCATAGCTGTTCAGGCCACACTCACACTGATAATCGCCGGTACGCTTGCCGGACTCTTTCCGGCACGTAAGGCAGCCCGTATCCGTCCTATTGAAGCATTAAGAGCAGACTGACATGAGAAGAGTAGATTTTGACACCTGGGAGGAAATCCTCCTTACCATTACACGTAACAAGACACGAAGCGTGCTTACTGCCTTCGGTATCTTTTGGGGAATATTCATGCTGGTTGCCCTCATGGGCGGAGCTCAGGGTATGCAGGACATGCTTTCACGCCAGTTTCAGGGATTCGCCACCAATTCCGGCTTTATGGCGACAAACAAGACTTCGAAAGCCTACAAGGGTTTTCAGCAGGGAAGGTGGTGGAACATGGAAAATCAGGATGTGGAACGCATACGCAACTCTGTGCCAGGCATCGATGTGGTGACTGCCACCATCGCACAATGGGGAGTAAATATCGTACGCGAGGAATACACGCTGTCGGGAACCCTGAAAGGACTTTATCCGGAATACGACAAGATAGAAGAACCGATTATCCGTATGGGACGTTCGCTGAACGAAACCGATATACGCGACCGCCGGAAGGTGTGCGTCATCGGGAAGCGTATCTACGAAACGCTCTTTCCCAAGAAAGACAATCCGTGCGGACAATTCATTGAGATAAATGGCATCTATTACCGTGTAGTAGGCGTAAACGAGGCTACAGGCAACATGTCGGTCAACGGACAGTCGGAAACCTCAGTGGTTATCCCGTTCACCACCATGCAGCAGAACTATAACCGTGGCAAGCAAATCGACATGCTGGGATATACAGCCAAGAAAGGATATTCCATCAGTCAGGTGGAAAAGGATGTGGAACGTACCATCAAGCTGGCACACGCCATTCATCCCGACGACGAACAGGCAGTCATCCGTGTAAATGCGGAAGCTATGTTCAGCATGATGGACAACCTGTTTACGGGCATCCGGATGCTGGGATGGCTCGTAGGACTGGGTACACTGCTTGCCGGAGCCATCGGAGTCAGCAATATCATGATGATAACCGTCAAGGAACGGACAACTGAAATCGGTATCCGCCGCGCCATCGGTGCACGTCCCGACGACATTCTGCAACAGATTCTGCTGGAGAGTATGGTACTTACTACACTGGCCGGTATGGCGGGCATATCGTTTGCCGTCTTCCTGCTCAACATCGTAGAAACGACCACTTCGGAACCGGGACTTCCGGCACATTTCCTTATCAGTTTCTGGCAGGCTGTCGGAGCTTGCATCCTGCTCGTTGTTCTGGGACTGCTTGCAGGACTGATTCCTGCTTACCGCGCCATGGCTATCAAACCGATAGAGGCGATACGCGACGAATAAATGCTTACCTGCTGTTAGTAATGAAGAAATAAAAACATAAACCAATTTATATGAAGAAGTATATCAAAATAGGCATATTGGTGCTCATCGCACTGATATTTATAGGAACATTCGTTTTCCTGTATCAGAAGTCACAGCCTAAAGACACGAAGTACGACATTCAGAAAGTAGAAACCACCAATCTGGTACAGACTACCGTAGCAACGGGAAAGATTGAACCGCGCGACGAGGTACAGATCAAGCCGCAGATTTCGGGTATCATTGCCGAAGTATACAAAGAAGCGGGCGAGAAAGTAAAGAAAGGTGAAGTCATAGCCAAAGTAAAGGTTATCCCCGAACTGGGACAACTAAACTCTGCCGAAAGCCGTGTCCGCCTGGCAGAAATGAACGGACGTCAGGCAGAAACCGACCTGACACGTATGGAAAAGCTTTACAACGATAAGCTGGTAAGCAACGAGGAATACGAAAAGACACTGCTGGCTGCCCGTCAGGCACGTGAAGAGATTCAGGCAGCTAAAGATAATCTGGAGATTGTAAAAGAAGGTATCACCAAAAACAGTGCTTCGTTCAGCAGCACCCTTATCCGTTCTACTATCGACGGTCTGATACTGGACGTACCTATCAAGGTGGGAAACTCGGTTATCATGAGTAACACATTCAATGACGGTACGACCATCGCCACCGTAGCCGATATGAGCGACCTGATTTTCCGTGGCAACGTAGACGAAACGGAAGTAGGACATATCCGTGAGGGAATCCCCGTAAAAATCACTCTGGGAGCCTTGCAGAACATGAAATTCGATGCCATACTGGAATATATCTCGCCCAAGAGCGTAGAAAACAACGGAGCCAACCAGTTTGAAATCAAGGCAGCCATTACCGTTCCCGACAGTGTCACCATCCGTTCGGGCTACAGTGCCAATGCCGAAATGGAGCTTCAACGTGCAGATAATGTGCTGGCTGTACCGGAAAGCACACTAGAATTTTCGGGAGATTCTGCCTTTGTCTACGTACTGACCGACAGTGTTCCGCAACAGAAATTCGTACGCCGTGCTGTCAAGACCGGTATCAGCGACGGAATCAAAATGGAAATCAAACAAGGTGTCAGTGCCGGCGAACTTGTCCGCGGACTGAAACACGAAGACTAATCTTTATGCAATCATGAAACTGAAACAATTATTTATCATAGCTTCCGTTGTCACAATGCCGGCTTATGCCCAGCAGAAATGGAACTTGAAGCAATGTATCGACCATGCCATTGCAAACAATCTGACCATCAAGCTACAGGAAGCCCAGCGCGAGCAGAGTAAAGTAGAGTTGAGCACAGCCAAAAACAGCTTCCTGCCCGACTTGAACGGAAGCGCATCGCACTCATTCAATTTCGGCCGGAGTCTTCAGGCAGACAATACCTATCAGAGCCTCAACACCCAAAATACGGGACTGAACCTGAGCACCAGCATTCCACTGTTCAGCGGACTTCAGAAAATAAACAACGTAGCACTCTCGAAACTGAATCTGCAAGCGGCTATGGAAGACTTGAACAAAGCCAAAGAAGATATCAGCATACAGGTAGCTTCGGCCTACCTGCAAGTGCTTTTCAATGAAGAACTGGTGAAAGTAGCCAACGAACAGCTTGCGCTGAGCAAGGAAATGCTGGAGCAGAAAACAGCTTTCTACAAAAACGGAAAGGCTTCGCAAGCCGAGTGGTATGAAGCCAAGGCTCGTGTGGCACAAGACGAACTATCAGCCGTACAGGCGGAAAACAACCGGCGTCTTTCGCTGCTCGACCTGAGCCAGCTGCTGGAGCTTCCCTCTCCCGATGATTTCGCTATCGTATCACCGGCTACCGACTCCATTGCCGGCCTCAAGATACAGACATCACCGGCCGAGGTATATGCCGAAGCGGTTCTGACCAAACCTTCCGTCAAGGCAGCACAGTACCGGCTGGAGGGAGCAGAAAAGAGCATCCGCATGGCTAAGGGAGCCTATTATCCGCAACTCAGCTTCGGAGCAGGTATCAGTACCAATTTCTATAATGTCTCGGGCATGGAGAACGGTAATTTCGGTTCGCAGTTGCGCGACAACTTCAGCCAGTATATCGGTTTCTCGCTTAGCGTTCCAATCTTCAACCGTTTTGAAACCCGTAACCGCGTACGCAGCGCCCGTATCCAGCAACATACATACTACTGGCAACTGGAGGAAAGTAAAAAGACCCTCTATAAAGAAATACAGCAAGCGTACTACAATGCCGTAAACGCCGAAACCCAGTATCACAGCAGCCTTACTGCCGACGAAGCGGCACAGGCTTCCTTCCTGCTGATGAAAGAGAAATATACCAACGGCAAGGCAAACGCTACGGAGTACAACGAATCGCGTACGGCCTGGATGAAAGCCGTTTCCGACCGTCTTCAGGCCAAATACGACTACCTGTTCCGCACCAAGATACTAGATTTCTACCGGGGTATTCCACTTACGCTGTAATACAACCCGAAACGATATACGTCTATATAAAAAGAGAGCCGCAGGCGATACTCCACGTACGACCTGCGGCATTTTTGTTGTGTATATTTCGGAAACTCGATATCGTGCCTACTATTTATCGATGCTTTTTATGATAGTTGATGCAATTTTCGATGAACTTTTGCGGCTAGCCTTGCTCAGTTTGTCAGCTTTTTCCAGATTCATGCAAGTAAAGTAATTGTTACCTTTCGTCACTTCTTTCTGGTTTTTGTCGTAAAGCGAGTAGCTCACAAAGTGGAACAATGTACGCAAAGGTTTTTCCTGCCACTTCAAATAATGCTGGTTCAGGAACAATACATAATCGGCATGCGCTTCGTCCAGCAGCTGCTTGTAATTCTGGCTGTCTATCTGGCTCACATTAGCATAACTCTCTTCGTTTTCTCCACTCACCTGTATGTCACCCAACAACTTCTCCGCATCAGCAAATTTCTCTGAAGAGATAAATGCAAATTCCTTATTTTTGTTTGCATGGATGATATTGTCCGTAATAATCCGGTTGTAAGTATCGCCGATACTGTCTTCCGGAATACCCGTTTCTTCAGTAATCATGCTTTCAGGAAAGTAGTTCGAGCTGACATTGTCGAGTCCTACTACCAGCACCTTAACCGTAGCACTGCTTTCTTTACCGACAGCCTCTTTACCGGCCTCTTCAGCCTGTACGGTTGCAACGGAAGCCATAGCAAACAATCCTAAAATAATGCTTTTCACAAATGTTGTTTTCATTGTTTTTCTGCTTTTAGTTTGACGATACAAAAATAGGGATGTCATGTTACATCCCTATTTCCTGTGTGTGATAATATTATTTAGAATCGGTTACAATCGGAGCAATCCATGCTTCCGCCATTACTTTCCTGCCACCAGAGCAGCGGCTTCCAAAGGTTGGTCGGTCGTGATATAATCTACATTCAGGTCTATCATCTTTTTCATATCTTTCTCATTGTTCACAGTCCAGACATTAACCTTCATGCCCAGTTCGTGAGCCTCTTTCACCCATTCCGGATGTTTTTCGAATGCTTTATAATGATAGTCTATGCCATTAGCACCCTTTGCCTTTACGTCCTTGGGAGCGATGTCACTCTTCAGGTAAGCGATTTCCGATTTGGGAGTAAGACGAGCAAGCTGCTCACAGATATTCATGCTGAATGAGATATATTCCACCTGCTTTTCCAATCCGTATTCCTTTACCATTTTTACAGTAGTTTCTGCAATCTGATCTTCCTGTGCCTTTGTTTTATGAGGCTTGATTTCCAGAATCAGCTGTACATCCGGCAATTTCTTTCCGGCTTCCAGATAATCGGCAAGCGTAGGAAGTTTCTCACCGTTCTTCAGTTTCAGGTCCTTCAGCTTATCGTAAGCCGTTTCACCGATAACCAGTCCGTCTATCGCATCATCGTGGTTTACTACCACCACTCCGTCAGCTGTGAGCTGTACGTCAAATTCAGAACCATATACTTTAGCTTCGGCAGCTTTTTTCAATCCTGCAATAGAATTCTGTGCCGAACCTTCTGCTTTCCAGAATCCGCGGTGAGCGATCACCTGTGTCTGAGCCTGACCTGCCAGTGTAAAGAGTGCACAGGCACAAGCCATCAGTAAATTTCTTGTTTTCATAATCATCGTTATTTATTTTCAGTTTGTTTATCAGAACGCATATCTCAACCCGATCTGAACCTGATAAGGAGTACCGTTCAGACTAGACACACCGGTATTTGCATTGACATTGTATACATACTCTTTTTTCTCCTTATCGAAGCTCTTGATGGTATAAATCTTCTGAGCTCCCAAGTTATGTCCTGCACCCCAGTCCTTGTTCAGCATATTCAGTACGTTGAATATATCGACCGAGAGTTCCAGACTGTGTTTCTTGTAGAACTGGAATTTCTTAGCCAGACGCAAGTCGAGTGTACCGTAGAATCCGTTTACTCCACCGTTACGTTCGGCTACCTTTCCGAAACTCTTGCGAATATAATCTTTTGTACTTTCCTCTACATCCGGATTAGAAAGAATATTGTTAATACCGTCTTTCAGATACTGCGGAGTATTCGGATCGTTCGGATCGTAAATATAAGCCAAATCATTTGAATCGACAAAGTCACCGTTCACATTTCCACCTACGATGAGTGAATAGCGTGTACCGCCGATACCTGAGAAGCGTGCACCCACACTGATTCCCCAGAAAGTAGGAGCTGTACCATATACTACCACTTTATGACGGAACTGATTGCTTGAATAGCTCATCTGGCTCAAATCACGCGGATCGTCTACAACCATCTGAGAAAGTGTAGCCGAGTTTGCCACGTTTCCGTTGTAAGAAGTATTGTCTTTTGTATCGTTCCATGTATAGCTGAATGAAAGTTCTCCATCCTTGAAATAACGCCATGTACCATCGATAACGAAAGCAAACTGATTAACCTTACCTTCACTTACCATTTCGAGCACACGTCCTACCTTGTCGCTCTTTCTGCTCTCTTTCCAGTCGGCTACCCCTTTATCGTCGATAGTATTTGCAGGGACATACACTCCACGGTTTCCTTCGGAAGCGATACGGAAGTACGGTTCATCCACCATGTTACGGTCTACATACATATAGTTGTTGCGTCCCAGTGTCATATATCCGGCTACACTCATTTTCAGACGGTCGCTGAAGAAATGTGTATACGAGAGGTTAGCCTTATAGATAACCGGCACCTTACAGTCAGCACCATTCATGTTAATGGTAGAAAGTTTTTCCACATTCGGGTTATTGAAAAGTTCGGCTCCCGGTGCTGTAGACGGATCCTTGCGGTACGAAGGGAAATCCGGACGGATGAGGTTCAGCATTTCCTGATAGTTGGAAGCTGTTTTGTCAAGTGTAATATCCAGCGAAGCAGTACGTGTACCGTCGAACACCATGTTGTTGATCATGGCATAGTTGTTGATATCGGAAGCAAAGATACCAGCACCGGCACGGATGATATCTTTATGTTTGTCATTGATATCCCAGGTAAACTGCAAACGCGGCTGAACCTGGAAAGTAGACAAGCCATTGTCTGTTCTCAATCCCAATTCATCGTATACAGTCTGATTGAACGTACCCTTGTTGAAATAAGTAGCATTATCCAGACGCAAGCCGGCAATCAGTTCAAATCCCGGGAAAAGCTTAGTCTGCAACTGTGCATAAGCACCGGCATTCAGAATGTTTTGTTTCACACGGTCGTCGGGAGTAAGATACAGTTCACGAACGTAACGGTACGGTTCCAGATTGTCGAAAGCGTCCAGTCCGTTGAAGTAGAAACGTCCGTTCGTTTCACTACCATAGCGTGAGTTCATGTGTGTATACATCATGTCTACTCCAAACGTATAATTGATTTTGTTTGTATTGTAGTAGAAATTATCGACAAGCTGAAGCACATGATTGTAGAAGTTTTCAGGGCAATAACGCTGTCCTCCCAACTGAATGCTGGTAGTAGCCGTCTTACCGTCAATCTGAGATTCTACATTGCTGACAATAGCTCGGGGAATATTGGAAGAAGGCAACTCATCGCCCGGCATAGATTCTTCCAGCGTATAAAGGTGCTGCAACTTCAGTTCATTGGTTCCTTTCGGACCTACTACCGAACGCAAGGTAGCCATGGCACTGTTGTTCAGCGAATGTACATTACCATAAGTTTCGTACAGACAGATAGAGGTATTGTCCCCCAATCCCAGATTATTCATATCGTTTACAAAGTTATCTGTAAACGTCAAAAGATTGGTAGCATTGATCTGCCAGTCTAAACGGGCAAATACGGCATCAGTGCTTTGCTTCTTATCGAAAGCACCAAACTGAGGATTGGATGATACTCCATATTTATCGCGTGCAATTTGCAAGAAACGGTCGCGTACGTCTGTGGTCAGACTATAACGTTTTTCATCGGCAGCACTCTGGATATCGGCAATATACAGCGGACGAGAGTCTGCCTGATGATCCCATGCAATGAAGAAGTGAGCACGGTCTTTTACCAGCGCACCTCCCAGTGAAGCACCAAACTGATAAGTAGAGAAGTCATTGTCGCGCTTGTTTCCGCGGATATCATACGGGCTGGACAACCAGTTGGCACGGGCAAAAGTAAACGCGCTACCGGTCAGCGTATTGGTACCCGACTTGGTAACTGTACTCACCGTACCACCTCCGGCACGTCCGTTGGTCACATCGTACTGATTGGTTACCACCTTAAACTCACGGATAGCCTCCATAGAAATAGCATACGGCACACCGTTTCGGCTTGTCGTACTACCTCCCGAAGTCGGATTCTTTGCCGTCATACCGTCGATAGTATAGTTGGTAGACGATGCAAGCTGTCCTGACAGGCTGGAGCCGGTACTAAGTGGAGAAAGATCTACCAGCGAAGTAAAGTTACGTCCGTTTACAGGAAGCTTTGCCAGGTCGCGTTCCGTAACGGAAGTAGCAGCTCCGGTAGTGGCAATAGTATTCTTCAATGAATTTGCAACTACTTCTACCGCCTCCATCACTACACTCTCTTCTTTCAACTGAAAATCCAGTCGGAGCAAATCTCCCTGATTCAGTGTATATCCAGTTTTCTTCTGATCGCCATAGCCTACGTAAGTTACCGTTATACTGTATGGTCCACCCAGCGGTAACTGCTTGATGGTATATTCACCATTTTCATTTGTAATAGAACCGGTATTAAATCCGGTTGATTCATTCTTTACCTGAATAGCAGCTCCGATAACCCCCATTCCGGTTTCATCGGTTACAATACCCGAAATAACAGCCCGGTTGTCCTGAGCCATCACTTGTCCTGCCGAAAGCAGCAAGACCATAAAAAACAATAAGAACTGTTTAAATTTTGTTGTCATCATATTCTTTAGTTAAGTGTTTCTAAATTGACGCAACAAAAGTAAAAGCCGGGTATTACACCCACATAAACGCGATGTAAAGAAACCGTGTGATTCGTGTGAAGAAACTATTACAGATCTTTTCTCACGACCTGTATACCTATGAGTACATAAAAAAGAACGTTCCGCCAAGCCTTATAAGCCTGACGGAACGTTTTCCTTATCTTCTCTTATGAACTTTGTCCAGAAACATTCCGGACAAAGCCATGCAAGTAATATCCCAAAAGATTATTTTTTCATTGATCTGATCTTAGACATATCTTTTATAGAAGTCTTGAATGAATAAGTAGACTTGCTATCCATATATTCCTTCATCTTAGAAGCATATTCACTCATACTAAACTTACCTGCATTCTTAAGCAGTACTTTAGAAGAGCTTGATGGCAAATATTTATCAATTTCTTCAACCGGTGAATAATTAGACTCAACTACATCGATAGCAGAAATGCCAAACTTATAGTTTTCCTGAGCTTCATCTGTAGCCATGCAAAGCACTTCATAAGAGCCTTGTCCATTCATCATCCACAATGACTGCTTATTGTATGAACAATAATCTGCAACCTGGCTAAATATAAACATATAGAAAGTTTCTTCGCTTTCACCAGGATACATTGAATCAAACATTGCTTTTAGTTCACTCAATTCCCCTTTAGCAAACGGATATGTAGCGGTATATATTCCGTTAGTTTCAATATTGTTAAACAGAATCGGATATCCTGCTATAGAAGGTTCTCCAAGATGTTCAGCCAATTTATCACCATCGAATGCAAGTGAAGTGAGATCCATCGTCAAATCAGTAATAACCTGACCACGTTCAACAGTGAATCGCTCAACAACTAACCCTGTAGTTGCTGTATTACCAGCACGTCCGATAGCAGCAATAGCATATTCCTTACCTACTTCCAATTTAGAAGAAACTGGCATATTTTCCAATGGACCAGCGTAAATTTGAACTCCATCCCCCATCAAAGCATTTTCAATTTCAGCATCACTTGCACTGCCATCAAAAATATTCATAGCATATGCATCGAAAGTAGTAACATTTACATTAAAAATAACAGATGCGGCAACTTTACTTACCATTTCAATACTAAGCTTATTGTCTACCGGACCGGCAGCAGTTGTAGCAGCGTTAACCTTTGATACAGGAGCAACCAGTTTTCCGTTTTCTACTCCGTAGCAATAGATGCAATATTCAGTAGACGGTAACAATTTAGGGAAGAGGTAACCTTCCAGCGGACCGCTTACAAGAGCGTTTGTTGCTATCAATACATCATTCAAAGACATTCCGTACTGATCTGCCAGTTGCTGGTATGTGCTCATATCTGAATTAAACAAAGCCTCATCACTTACAAATCCTTCCATTTCTTCAGCCGGACGAATGTTAAGGAAGTATTGAGCTGACTGGTCTTTTGGCTGGATTTCGAACGGAATCCATGTAGAACCACATTCTCCAGGAATTGTAATAGTGAACTTTTCTTCTGCCTTAGCTCCCTGTGTAACGGTCAATTCGGCAGATGCAGCATTTTTCTCATCATCAGAATAAGTCAATGTTACTTTAGCTGTACGGTCTGCAGTTTCAGTATTTGCAGCAACAGACATGGTAACCTTACCGTCGGCAGCCTGAATGTCTGTAATCCAGTCCTGATCAGAAGTTCCGCTTATTTTCGGGTTTGTACCTGCATTTTTCAGCGTATAAGTAACTTCAGCAGAACCTCCGGCAGCTTCTACCTCAATACTTTCATAACCCAACTGAATGCTGACCTTTGCTCCGGGAGTTTCTGTTCCGGGTTCTTCCGGTGTTGTAGGTTCGTTATCGTCACTACATGCAGCAAACATAAACATACTACCCAATATCATCATAGATATCGGCATCCATTTCATAAACTTTTTCATAAGCAATTTTTAATTAATAACATTTTCTCATTTCATTATAGTCATAGGTAAATCAAGCTTTCCGATACTTCTCGACTTGGTTTCATTCGTTCTGTTTTTAGGACCGGGAACGAATACACCTTTTTCAAGAATATAACGTATGCGTTCAGCCTGATCGGACGTAAACTTATTGGAGTACGAAATAGAGTAATCCATAATATTGTCCGATACGAATACGCTACCGTCGGTGCAACTCTCTCTCTGTATCAGTTCATCCAAATAATCTTTAAAGTTGGAAGTGCCCAAATAGGTAGCTACCAGCTTTTCGTAAGCAGATCTGTCGTAGGTAGGAGTATCATCGCAGTAATCAGTATCACGGCATCCCCAAAGAGATTCAGAAAAGACATGACGCAATCCCAGATAATGTCCCAGTTCGTGCGCTATGGTCATAGCTACACATCCATCGTCACCATCAGGTGTTTCAGGTGTCAGCGATACCATGTTGTATACATAGTCACTATTCACAGATATGCACTGCGGACGATTCAGGTTTTCCTGAGAGAGCGCTCCTCCTGTCCAGATTTCACAACCTTCCAAATAATCTGGAGCCAGCAGGAAGGGGAACTGTGCAATACCGGCAATGGCACTATTACTGAATTTATACAACATAATATTCATATACTCATCCGGATTCCATATCAGGTCGAGATATTTATCATCTGAACTAGACATGAACTTTTCACAATCAATAGGAATAGAAGCCCAAGGTATACGGTCTACTCCCGGTTCTTCCATCAGATTACCATCCGGATCGACTGTTGCCATGACAAATTCCAGTTTCAGATCCTGACTGCACTCGCTATACAGTTTATTCACCTCATCGAGCACTGTCTGCAAGTGTCCTTCACGAACATACTGTGTAGGCATGTTCCGGTTGGAATACAATACATGAAACACCACGGGAATCTTATAAGTTCCTCCTGCAACAAACTCCTGTCCTTTCTGAAGCACAGTTACCTCACTGGTATGAGATCCGTCCGTAGCAGAATAAGTAAAACTGAGTGTAGCCTGACGAGAATTTTGCGACAAGTTCTCCTCGACTTCCAAATTGAGTGTCTGATTGCCTGTCAATGCATCTCCGGCAGTCACCTTGCACCAATACTGGTCGCTTGTCACTTCCCAGTCAACATTACTTTTTACCGTAAGTGTCAGCTTACCTCCCTCGGAGGAGATTTCCTCTCCCCCCGATGGAGTTATTTCCAGAAACGGTTCCTGTACAGTCGGTTCATCATTGCTGTCACTACAGGAAGCCATTACACAGAGAACAAACAACAAGAGCTGTATTTTAAAAAACAGATATCGCATACAGCTTATTATTTGTACTCAAATCCAACCTTATCATTAAGCGGACACATCACTACATTGTCTACAGCAAACACGCCACCTTCCGGAGCTGTAACCATGATAACCACACGGCAGTTATCCATCTTTTCGGATGACAGTGTAAAACTGCATGAATAGTCTTCAGTGGAACCTGCCGGAAGTGAATCACCCAGCTTATCACCGAAAGCAAGCGATGCGCTTGACTGACGCAATACATTATTGTGTGTATAAAAATCACCTTCCAGGCCGAGATAGTTTTCCTGAGTATTATCATAAATGCCATCTTCAAGCAACCAGGCAGCCACACGGTAACTGCCACCTTCGGCTATCTTTATCTTAGCTTCAACCTCTACCTTATTGGAAGCCTTATCAGCACGTACTACAGCCGCAATAGCACTTTTAGCCTCTTTTGCTGTATATTCTTCTACTGCCTGTCTGATAAGTCCGGCATTCTGTTCACCCACATTTCCTTCAGAAACATAAGAAATAGTTGTACCCGGTATCAGGTTAACATTTAATGTCGGGAATCCAGATACGCTCAACCAGTTGATAACCTTATTGCTGAAATCATTAGACATTCCATCACCGTTATGAGCAGCCGCGAAGACAGCCAGTCCGTCTGAATAAGTGTCACTGTATGTCTTGATTCCACTCATTACAAGCGGACAATATCCACACCAGGTACCTGTAGCCTGCAATAACAGAACACGTTTCACAAATCCTTCATAACGGTCCGGTTCCGGATCGGCAGGCATAACGAGATTTTCCGATTTGGTAGCACGTACTACAATTTCAGCAGAAGTTTCACCGTTATAGCGAGCTGAGAATTTATATTCACCTTCAGTATCTGTATAGAAACGAGTTCCAGAAAAAACCTTTCCATCCTGCAAGATTTCTGCAGCAGCAGTTACATCCTGATTACCTTTTGTTACAGTAAATTCTGTTACATCTGCTCCATCCGCTTCAATCAGGAGTGAAGTAGCGTTCAAGACCAGCATTTCTGACTCGGGTTCATCAGAAGAATTACCAGAACATCCATACATTACCAAAACCAGCAAAAATGCCACAACAGAGGACAATGCCTTTCTGCAATTGTCTTTCCAATTAATCCATATACGTTCCATAATCGCAAACCATTTTTATTGTTTCCACAAATATAAATAGATATTTTTATTTTAAACTAATTTTATATAAAAAATATTCATCTAAATAAACATTTTTACACCACACAAGCATAATACTTAGAAATAAATATACAAATAACAGCATTTATAAATCATAATGTAAGCAACAACCACCTCTTCGCATAACTTTAGAACTAGCAAGAAGAAAGTAAACAACAGTTATATTTTACATATTTTAAACACATATTGCATAAAAAGTACAAAATAAGGTATTCATGCTGACACATTGTATTTTCACCTTCCGATCCATAAAAAAAGGCGGAATAATATCTCGCCCAAGATGAAAAAAAATTCCCCTCACCATCCGGTCGGCATGGTAAGGGGAATATCCAAAAACTCAGGAATTACAATTCAGTCGAGCACATGTTCGGGCATACTGTGTGTTTGGACCATAAAATAGCAGTCGGCACCGGTTTCAGTATCCGTAGCGTGCATGACAATAGGCGACACTTCCCGAGTGACTGCCCCACCGTTCATATACTCTCTCCAGTCCCATCCCAACAACGACTTTATTACAGCAAACATCTGCTGGTTTGTCAAAGATATATCGTACAGACGGATCTTTTTCCCGTCCATACCCTTTGCAAACGTCAGTTCCAGAAAAGGAGTTTCACCGTCGACATAAAACTTATAGCTGCCACTATCACGTAGCTGCCAGTTTTCGTCGTACAAATAGAAATCTCTATCCTCATTATTTATCAGGAAAAGTTCATCACCCTGAGCGTAAGGTTCATGTACCGGATTGGCTACCAAAAGATTCAGATAAGCGTCTACTATCTTTATTTCCAGACTAACGGTTTCATGGGTAACATTATCTTTCACCGTAACCATTGTTTTCCCTTTTTGTCTGGGAGCTATACGCAGGCTGCCCATCCCGACCGGACTCGACAAATCGACTGTTACCTCCATAATTTCAGGATTCGCCACTTCCACGTCATAATCTCTGTTTCCCCCTCGTACCATGATACTCTTGGTCCCTATCAAAGGACATTCGTAATAATCTTTCTCGAACGAGAGATGGTAAACTTCAGTTGCCGGTTCGTCTGTGTCACTGCTGCACCCGTTCAAACCGAGCAGGCATAACAAGAAAATACATACACTCCATAAAAACGTTGTCTTCATATCCCAATAAATAAAATCAATATATAATAATTTGCCGTTTATTAATATAAGGTAAACTCATCACCAAATATACAATTATGATTGTAAAATAATCTTTTTTTCCTATAATATTTTATTTTAAGCATCATTGTTTCAATCTCACACTCAAACAGAGGCAAAAGATATCTCATACAATAATCCCGTTTTTAAACACATTAGCATCAAAAGAATCATTTTCAATTTGTTTTATACAAATAGATTGTATATTTGTTTCCTCACATAAAAACATATATATCAATACGCAAAAAGTCTCATGACCATACGAGTTTCTTTACAGAAATTCAAATTCAGATACAGAACTATAAATCAAAGTAATATGAAGACAAAAAAATTATGGGGAATACTGATGTTATTCCTGTGCACACTCAATCTCACCGGCTGCAACAATGAAGATGAAGAAGGCAGACAAATTACAGACTACAAGGAATATCTCCTGACGGTAGCTTCTCAACAGATACCGGGTGTCGGCTGGTCTGACGGATTCAATTTCCTGACGGATCTATTCCCGAATCTTACAAACTTCTGCCGTTATCTGGCAAGGGAAGCATATCAGGATATATGGAATGGACGTTCCTGGATGAATCGGGAAATGAAACATCCTACCCTCCATTCGACGTCTTTCTCGTCAGAGGAGCACAGACAAAATCCGAAAACACAACGCTTATCACTCCGTATCTGTATCTCGACCTTACGGAATATTATCAAAAACAATACCCACAGGCTGGTGTAAGAACAGTAGTAGTTTCTTACGCTATACCGATGACGTACTGAAATACTGTATTCAAACCCATGCCATCCATATGATACATCTTTCAAAAAAATTGCTGCAAGCGTATAGTTTTTAAGCCGGTTTACGGTCTAACAAATAGAAACAAGAAATAAAATGGATACGAAAGAACAGCAATTTACGGAAATCATCCGAATGTATGAACGGACTATTTACACCGTCTGCCACATGTTTTCAGACAATACAGACGAGGTAAACGATCTGTACCAGGAAATTCTGGTCAGACTGTGGAAGGGCTTTGATGCCTTTAAAGGAAAAAGTGACATAAAGACCTGGATCTATCGTGTCAGCCTGAACTACTGTATCAACTTTCACAACAAACAGAAGAAAGAACAGGAACGGCTGACTTTAGGTATCGACCTCCACACTAGCAGCAATCTTGAAAAAAATCTGCAAATAAAGCAACTTTATGCACGAATCAACGCATTGGGACTGGTTGACAGAAGCGTTGTCCTGTTGTGGCTCGAAGGCCTGAGTTACGACGAGATTGGCGCTATCCTAGGTATTTCTGTCAAAAACGTCTCATTCAAGTTGGTCCGCATCAAGGAGCTGTTGAAAAAAATGTCTAACATCTAAAAAAAGAATCGTATGGAAATTGATATTGAACAAGAACTTCAGATTCTGAAATCGGAATACAACACACTCAAGAAGGAGCTGAAAAAACAGGATGCCCTGAACGAAAAGTTTTTCAAATCTATCAGAAAGCAGCCTGCACTGGCTGTCAGCAAGGAAATCAAAAGCAGAATGTGGCTCGATATACTGACTATACCTGCGGTTATGATTATCTGCCTGAATACGAATTTTCCGATACTGTTCGGAATACTGGTATCGCTATGGGCACTGGCCGACCTGGGAATCAGCCTGTGGGTCAGCCGGAAACTGGGAATGGACGATCTGCTGAACGACGATGTACGGACGGTGACGAAAAAAATTGCCGGCTATCGCAAGTTCTATGACTGGGCGCTCATCGGAAGCATTATTCCTCTGATCGTGATGCTTACCTATATCTTTATGCATCTGTATGCCCGTGCAGACAACCCCGCTGCCGTTCAGCTCATCACCGTATCGGGTATTGTTTTCATCATTCTCGCCATTGCAAACACGCTGTTTCAGTATAAAAAGCATGTACAAAGGTGCAAGGAACTGTTGAAACAATTCGAAGAGTAATACTGAAGCAAGTACGTCACAGTAGTAATATAGAAGACTGGCAAGACTGTTGAAACCGTTCTAAAAATAACGCCCAAGCCAGTCTGTCCCAATGTTAATGCACAGGACTAGCGAGCTGCTGAACAACCAGAAGTAACGTGAGTTCAGAAAGCGATAAATATATTTTACTGATAATTAGAAACATAGCGATAAAATCACTAAATTTATAGTACTCAATTATAACATTTAAGCAATTACCACTATGTTTCAAAGTCTAAAATTACAGAGATTTATTGTATGGTCAATGATTCTTGCAATGAATTTGCATTGCAAGAGGATAAATACATGATTGAAGGATAGAACACTCACGAAATCGTTTTTCCAGCAATTTCATTGCCAACTCATTGTCAGTAATCGTAGTCTATTGTTTCTTTGAAAAGCAACCCGCCATTGAAGTAAACTTTATCAATGACGGGCAGCTTACTATCTTTTGATTATATGTCGCACTCACGTTGCTTATGGTATGGGTTTTAAAACCAGCATCATAGAACTACTTGTCTATACAACTCTTTCTTAGCCACCAAAAGCATCTAACAAAACCGTATATATTCCATAAATACGAGGGACAAGTATGAAAGCGATTACTATTTCATAGATCCATTTTCAAATTCAGAAACAAAAACTTTCCCGTCAACCAATTTTGCTTGAAAACGGCAACTCCCTTTGAGACCCATATCGCTGAAAAATACAGTATACCAATCATCCCCTTCTATCAATATAGATGTTACCTTAGATTTATCTTCTGGACCATCCTGCGCGCCAGTACGAAAAAGCCAAACTGCGTAGCCGCTACCATCATATTCATATTCATATGCCTTACGCAATTCAGTAAGAATCTTTTGGGAAAAATGTTCTACAACATCTTCAAAATTACCAACCTCATCGTTCCAGAAAACGTATTTGTCATATAGCTCTTGTAAAAAAGCATTCACTTGATTCTGTTCATTAACACTCACAGATTCCATGGTCGCCTCCATAGACTTTTTGAATGGTGTCTTTTGTAACAAACCGCCACACGATGCAAAGCCTACATAAGCATAAAGAATAAAAACACTAAAAATAATTCTTTTCATAACATTATAATTTAACGCGATTTCGATATAAGCGAATAAATATTTCATTGAAAATTAGCGACATAGCAATAAAAGTCTTAAATTTATAGTGACCAATTATAACATTTAAACAATTACCGCTATGTTCTCAGAGTCTGAAATTACAGAAATTTATTGTATGCCAATGATTTTTGCAAGGAATTTGCGTTGCGACAGGAAAAATATATGATTGAAGATAAGAAAGCCAGACATCGTAACAAGCCCAACCGTATGAGCGATGCAGAGATTATGATTATTCTCATTTTGTTCCACTCCGGCGGTTTCCGCTGCCTCAAGCATTATTACAAGGAATATGTATGCAAACACCTGAAACACCTGTTTACGCGCCTGGTGTCCTATAACCGTTTTGTAGAACTGGAGAAGGAAGTACTGCTTCCTCTGAGCATTTTCATTAAGAAAATCCTGTTGGGGATATGTACCAGCATCAGTTTTGTCGATTCTACAGTCCTGCGTGTCTGCCGCAACCAACGTATATTGAATCACAAGTCATTTGAGGGGCTTACCGAGCGTGGGAGAAGTTCAACGGGATGGTTCTTCGGATTCAAATTGCACCTGATAATCAACGAAAAGGGCGAAATCCTGAATTTCATATTCACTCCCGGAAATATGGATAACAGCGAGCCGTTGAAACAAGGCAAGCTCCTGAAAAACATAAAGGGAAAATTATGTGCCGACAAGGGATATATCGGGCAGGAACTGTTCGAGAATCTTTTCCTTAACGGCATACAGCTTGTCATCAAGATCAAAAACAATATGAAGAATTCCCTGATGAGTATAGCCGACAAGATTCTGCTCAGAAAAAGAGCTTTGATTGAAACGCTCAACGATGAACTAAAGAACATTACGCAGATTGAACATTCCAGACATCGTTCTTTTAATAACTTTATTGCAAATTCATTGTCGGCTATCGCAACATACTGCTTTTTTGAAAAGAAACCCACCATTGACGTAAATTTTGTCAATAACGGACAACTTGCTATTTTTTGATTTTATATCGAACTCACATAAAAGCATCATTTTTCACAGGAACTCTGCAAACCGTTCGACCGCTCCTTCCTCCTAACAAATAAAAAGTAGCCGGACTCTCTGTGGAGAACAAGGAATCCGGCTACTTTGGGTTTTGCCAGGCGGGATAATATCCGTTCTCCGGCAAATTCTCACTTTCAGATAAGGATTTCGTCTTCACGCAATCCTTTTTTATACTCTATATTCCTGCCCACCTTTCCCCTAAAAAACATCAGCACATTTTAGGAAAAACATGGGCAGGAATTATTCTTTTCTGTACAGATTTCAGCGAAAGATCATCATCTTTTGCAGACGGTTTCAGAGTGTGACGCCACGTTTCAGCTCATCTTCCACCACCGCCATCATACCTTCTACCTGAGCCAGGGCAAACATACGTCCGTGGAACGAGTAACCAGCGTTGTAGCCCTTGTCCTCGTCGCCCAACATCATGCGGCCGTGATCCACACGCATGGGGAGTCCCGGATTTTCCTGCTCAAAGATACGGATCAGGTCAATGAGGTGACCGCGTCCCGACAGGTGCGAACTCTCGATGAAGTTACCTCCCGGCATGGCAGCCGTACTGCGCAGATGTACGAAGTGAGTACGCTTGGCAAACTTCTTTGCCAGCTCGCGCGTATCGTTATGCTCGCCTGCGCTGAGCGAACCCGCACAGAAGGTCAGACCGTTATGCGGATTGTCTACCGCACGGAGGAACCAATCGATATCTTCTTCGTTGGTCACGATACGCGGCAGTCCCAGAATCTGGAAAGGAGGATCGTCTGGATGCACACACATGTTTACGCCATACTCCTCGCACACCGGCATGATGGCCGAAAGGAAATAGCGCATGTTTTCACGCAGTGCATCGCGGTCGATACCGTCGTAGAGCGACAGCAGACGCTTGAAGATAGCTACCGGATTCTTGTCGCCCTCACGGATATTGCCGTTCACGAAGCCCTGTGTCTTCACGATGATAGCATCTACCAGTTCATCCTTTTCTGCTTCGGTAATTACCTTGTCCAGCTCTGCCACCTTACGCAACTCTTCTTCCGTATAGTCCTTCTCGGCTCCCTCACGTTGCAGGATGCGTGTATCGAAGTAAGCAAAGCGTACACGGTCGTAGTACAGCGAGCTGCTTCCGTCGGGCCAAGGATGCTGCAAGTCGGTGCGCACCCAGTCTATCACCGGCATGAAGTTGTAGCACACAGTCTTTACGCCGCACTTGCCCAGATTGGCAAGGCTCACCTTATAGTTTTCTATCAGCTGGTCGCGTTCCGGTCCTGCGTATTTGATAGCCTCGCATACCGGAAGACTTTCTACTACCGACCAGCGCATGCCGTACGATTCGATATACTGCTTCAGGTCGTTTATCGCTTCCACCGTCCAGATTTCTCCGTTCGGCACATCGTGAAGGGCGGTTACGATACCCTCCACTCCTATCTGTCGGAGCATGGAAAGCGTGATTTTATCTTTCTTTCCAAACCATCTCCATGTTTTTTCCATCATAATGCTCTGTATGTTTATCGTTGCTACCGGAGTAGCCTGCACTGCCCGCCTTCGCAAGGGACGGACACGAACTGTTCTGGCATGAACACTCTTATTATCTTTTTATTTTATACTCGCCCGAAACATCAATGCTGCAACGAGTGTTTCTGACCTCTTATTTTCTATCTCCTTATCTTATACACCGCTGAAAGCACTGAATCCACCGTCAACTGCCAGTACGGCTCCGGTAATGAAGCTTGCTGCGTCGCTGCAGAGGAACTGTACTGCTCCGTTCAGTTCGGAGATATCGCCGAAACGTTTCATCGGAGTTTTGGCAATAACCTTCTGGCTACGTTCAGTCAGCGAGCCGTCGGGATTGATCAGGATAGCACGATTCTGGTTGCCGATGAAGAATCCCGGTGCAATGGCGTTCACACGGATCTTTTCGCTGAACTTGATAGCCATTTCCTGCGCCATCCAGCGGGTGAAGTTCTCTACCGCACTCTTCGCCATCGAATAGCCCGGCACACGGGTAATCGACTCGTAGGCTGCCATCGATGATACGTTGACGATGGCTCCGTACTGCTGGCGTGCCATGATTTCACCGAATACCAGACAAGGGTATACCGTACCGTTCAGGTTCAGGTCGACCACCTTGTCGAGATCTTCCACCTTCATGTCGAAAATGTTCTGGTCGACAGTGAGTGTACCTCCGGGAATGTTTCCTCCGGCTGCGTTTACCAGAATATCGATGCGTCCCCACTGCGAAAGCACCTGTTCTTTCACAGCTTGCAGACTTTTGATATCAAGCACATTACATACCGTACCCGCTACCTCACTGCTCACCGTACGAAGGCGTTCGAGTGCCTCATCCACACGGTCCTGATGTGCTCCTATAATAATGACTTTGGCTCCTGCACGCAGAAAACCTTCGGCAATGTTGCTTCCCAATACGCCGGACCCGCCTGTTACTACGGCTACCTTTCCGGCTATGCTAAACTGTTCGTTCATGATCTGATTTGTTTTTTCGATTGTCTGTTGCAAAAATAGCGTGAATTTACAGACTTAGTTATGCGTATTTTTGCAAGAGTTTTGCGTATTTTTGCAGAGAATCCTTTACAGACTGCCATGAGAAAGATACTGAACGAACGCATTGCTATCTCCAGATCGAGTCCGATACGGGCACGTTTCTACGACTATCGCGGATTTACGTATCCGTGGCATTTCCACAGCGAATACGAACTGATGTACGTGGAGCAGGGCTACGGCAGGTGTCTGGTGGGCGACAGTATCATCGACTACCGGGCGGGCGACCTGATTTTCTTCGGGTCGGGACTTCCTCACTGCATGCAGAACTGTCCCGAAGCTCAGGAAAACGAAGCGTATCACGTCTGCGGAGTAAATGTTCAGCTGGAAAAAGATTTCATGCAGTATTCGTTCTCGCACTACACACAGTTTGCCTCCATCCGTTCGCTGCTGGAGAAAGCACACCGCGGTATCCGCTTCCCGCTTGCCGGAAAAAGCGAGATAACCGACTGCCTGAAGCGTATTCCCGTATCGCACGGAGTGGAGCAGATTATCCAGATTCTTACGCTGCTGCAAGCTCTCTCGGCTTTCCCCCGCAAGCAGTTTGCAGCCTCTCCCAACTATATCCCCGACCCGTCGGTGTTCGGCGACAAGAAGATAGAGAAAATCATCGCTTACCTGAACAAGCGTTATACACAGCCTGTCAGCCTGAGCGAAATTGCCTCGTACACGGCTATGAATGAGGCGGCTTTCTGCCGGTATTTCAAGCAGGAAACCGGCAAGACATTCAAGCAGTACATCCTCGACATGCGTATCGGCTATGCCTGCAAACTCATTGCTGCCGAACGGATGAATATCTCGCAAATCAGCCTGGAATGCGGATTCGAATCGACGGCACACTTCAACCGTATCTTCAAGCGTACCACCGGCATGTCGCCTACCGAATACAAGGAGAGTATCTTGTAAACAAACCTTACATAAGAGTTAAAGGCTCTTAAAAATCGAGGTATATAAGGTTACAAGTTATCGGTGGTTTTTCTACCTTTGCCGGCGAAATTCAACAACAAGGGACACAACAATATGAAAGCTATCATTCTTGTCAATACAGTTCGCTACATCAATAAAATCCACGATTTCCATGCGTGGGGAGCAGCTGCATTGATTTGATTCTACCCCTCCCGCGCTTTATCCCGTTGTTTGTATCAATTCAGTAAAAATCCAATAAACATTTTATTTGTATGAGCAAAAAAAGCAGGCTCATAGTGCTGTGTGGTGCAGTGCTATGCAGCCAGTATCTGTGTGCCCAGTCGCGTACGATGGGCATCGAAGAAATGTTTCGTCTTGCCGACGAGAACAGTAAGAGTATCCAGGCTTTCCACACCGGAAAGGAAGTTGCCGACGAGAACCTGAAAGCTGCCAAGGCACAGCGGTTGCCCGACATCAGCGCGTCGCTTTCGGGCAGCTACTGGGGAAACGGAAAGCTGTGGGACCGTGATTTCAGCAACGCTACCAAGATAGAGATGCCGCACTGGGGAAACAATTTCGCCCTCGAAGCACAGCTGGCAGTCTATGCCGGAGGAGCCATCAGCAGCGGTATCGAACTGGCGGAACTGGAGAAGCAACTGGCGGAGATGGACTGGCAGAAGAATCGTCAGGATATCCGCTTCCTGCTCGTGGGACATTACCTCAATCTGTATAAGCTGAACAACCAGATTGAGGTGCTGCATAAGAATCTGGAACTGACCGACCAGATAATCGCCAACATGCAGGCACGGCTGGAACAGGGTACGGCACTGCAAAATGATATCACACGCTATGAGCTGCAACGGGAAACGCTCCGCCTGCAACTCGCCAAGGTGGAGGATGCCTGCAAGATAGCCAACCATCAGCTGGTCACTACCCTGCATTTGCCCGAAGGAACGGTGGTACAGCCGGACACTACGCTGAACGACAGTCAGATTCAGACGCTGAGTGAGGCTAGCTGGCAGGAGCTGGCGGCACAGAACAACCTCAACTTGCAGCAGGCTGAAACGGGCATCAAAATCAACCGTCAGCGGGAGAAGCTGGAGCGTTCGGAACGGTTGCCGAAAATCTCGCTCATGGCTGCCGAACACCTGGACGGACCGATTACCATCGAGGTTCCCGTGCTCGACAATAATTTCAACTACTGGTTTGTAGGTGTGGGTGTGAAGTACAACATCTCTTCACTCTTCAAAAACAACCGCAAGCTGAAGGCGGCCCGCCTCAACGTGCGGAAGGCGCAGGAAACCTACGAGCTGGCTCAGGAGCAGACCAATCATGCGATACAAGAGAGTTACGTCAATTTCCTCACATCGTTTACCGACCTGCGCACACAGCAGAAGAGCGTGGAGCTTGCCGACGAGAATTACAGCGTGACGAGCAACCGCTACCAGAACGATCTGGCTCTGCTGACCGACATGCTGGATGCCAGCAACATGAAGCTCAGTGCCGACATGGGACTGGTAAATGCGCGTATCAACGTGATTTTCAATTATTATAAGATGAAATACATTACCCACACGCTGTAATTCTCACACCTGCTGCAAAGTTCCTACACGATGAAAAGCTTGCACCAGCTGTAAGTTTTACACACGTTGTAAAGTTCCTGCACAATGTAAGGCTTACACCAGCTGTAAGTTTTACATACGCTGAAAAATTCCTGCACAATGTAAGGCTTACACCAGCTGTAAGTTTTACACACGCTGTAAAGTTCCTGCACAATGTGAGGCTTGCACCAGCTGTAAGTTTTACACACGCTGAAAAGCATTGCAGGCTGATAGAGAAAAATTACAGAAACAGAGGCTGAAAGTCATCCTATTTATACATTACACATACTACACTTTATAACAAACATACCATTATGGCTACAAGAAAAGTTCAAAAACTCATTTACAATACCGTTATCATCTGCCTGCTGGCAGTGGCACTTATCTACGTGTGCTCACGCTTCGTTCATCCGGGCGTGGAATATACCGACAATGCTCAGGTGAAACAGCATATCACGCCCGTAAATACCCGTGTGCAGGGTTTCATCAAGCAGATTTGTTTCGAAGAGTATCAGCCGGTACACAAGGGTGATACGCTGGTCATCATCGAGGATGCCGAATTCAAGCTGCGTCTGGCTCAGGCAGAAGCCGATCTTGCCAACGCACTGTCGGGACAGCAGGCTACCAGCATGGGTATCGCTACCACACAGAATAACCTGCGGGTGAGTGATGCCGGCATCGAGGAGGCACGCGTACAGATGGAAAATGCCAAACGCGACTACGAGCGTTACCAGAAGCTGTTGCAGCAGAAAGCGGTCACCCGTCAGCAGTACGACAATGTAAAGACAGCCTACGAAGCCAGTCAGGCACGCTACGAACAGGTGCTCCGTGCCAAACATTCTACCTCGCTGGTGAAAAGTGAACAGACTCACCGTCTGGGACAGAACGAAGCGGCTGTCCGTCTGGCACAGGCTGCCGTCGAACTGGCGCGGCTAAACCTCAGTTATACGGTCATCGTAGCTACCTGCGACGGCGTGACGGGCAAGAAGGATATCCACGAGGGACAACTGGTGCAGCCGGGACAGACGATGGTAGACATCGTCGACGGAAGCGACCTCTGGGTAATCGCCAACTACCGTGAAACTCAGCTTCCTAACATCAAGGAGGGCTACAAAGTGACACTTACAGCCGATGCCGTACCGGGTGTGACCTACACGGGAGTAGTAGAATCGATTTCCGATGCTACCGGAGCCGCTTTCTCCCTCATCCCGCAAGACAATGCTACAGGCAACTTCGTAAAGGTGGAGCAGCGTGTACCCGTACGTATCAGCCTGAAAGAAAACAGTGCCGACAAGCTGAAACTGCTGCGTGCCGGATTCAATGTAGAATGTAAAGTGAAATACTGATATGGGAGCACCTGTACTGAACGGACCGTTTACGATGCCGATGTTCCGCAACTTCGTGCCTCGTAAGCTACAGCCGTGGCTGTATATCTTCATCGCCGTTACCTTCCAGCTCTCGGGCGGACTCTACATGGCCAACCTGAGTCACATGGTAGGCGAAACTTCCCTGATGCGCGAAGACCTCCAGATGTGTCTTTACTGCAACCTGGCGGGGATGGCGGTGTACTTTCCCCTGCTCTTCCGCATGAAGTTCCGCTTTACCAACAAGACGCTGCTCACGGCGGCTTCGCTGGGAGTGATTGTGTGCAACCTCATCGCGCCGTATACGACTTTCCTGCCACTGCTCTGGACGCTTTGCTTCATCGAGGGGATATGCAAGATTCAGGGAACCTTCGAGGCGATGTCTACCATCCAGTTGTGGATGACGCCCAAGCGCGACTTTACCGTGTTCTTCCCCCTGCTGCACATCATCATTCTGGGCAGCATGCAGGTATCGAGTATCATCGCCACCCATCTGGGATACTACATGCACTGGAGCTATATGCACTGGTTCATGGCAGGACTGATGCTGGTCGATTTACTTATCGTGCAAGGCTGTACGCGCCATTTCCGTATCGTCAAGAAGTTCCCGCTGTTCGGTATCGACTGGCTGGGAGCGGTTCTCTGGGCACTCCTGCTGCTGGAAATCGCCTATTTCTTCGACTACGGTGAGTTCTACGACTGGTGGAACAGTCCGGTGATGCAGGGACTCGCCGTCGCTATCGTCATCACCCTGGGATTCTGCATCGGACGTATGCTGCACATCCGCCATCCGTACATCGAACCGGAGATGTGGAGCTACCGCCACCTGCTGCCCATTCTGATTCTCATTACGCTGGTGGAAGCCTTCCTTGCCACCGAACACGTACTCGAAGGCGTATTCCACGGCAGCGTGATGCACTACGAAGAGATGGTAGCCATGCAGCTCGACTGGCCCATGCTGGCAGGTGTAGTGGCAGGCAGCCTGTTCGCCTACTGGTGGATGCACGTACGCGGATTCAGCTACCTGCGCCTCATCACCGTAGGTATCGCCTCGCTGGCATGCTACCTGCTCACGTTCTATTTCGTCCTTTCGGCAGACATTCACATCTCGCAGCTCTTCCTGCCTACGCTGTGCCGAGGTTTCGCCTACGCCATCCTGAGCGCCACGTTCATGGTATGTCTGGAAGAAATCATGACCTTCCGCCACTTCTTTCAGGCACTGAGTGTATTCAACATGCTGCACATGGTAGTGGGCGGTGTCATGGGAGGCGCCCTGTACGGCCGCTGGCTGTCGTACGCCGTATCCGACAACATGGCACGCTACGGAGCCGCTGTCGACCGCGTGTCGTTCAGCAGCCAACCTTTCGCCTTCGACCGCTTCATCGAGAGTTTCGTTCCCCAGATGATGGAAGTCAGCATCCGCCAGATTTACGGCTGGACCATCTACGCCTGCCTCTTCCTGCTGTTGCTCTTCCTGCTCTACGATGCCCCCGTGCGCCGTGAGCTGAAGCTCATGCCCAGCTGGAGAAGCCTGCGCAAGGAAGCTGCCATGATGTTCGGGAAAAACAATAAGCCTTCGATTTAAAATCATTGCTGTCCGATAAAACTTTTTAAGTCATCAATAATTTATTGATATACATAAAATTAAGCAACAAGTTTAACAAGAAAACTTACTTATAAGAATAACACTGATAACCAGGCCATTCAATATATTTATTGGACACCAATATTTTAAAATAAACTGAGACTGCCTCAAAAATGAAGTACAGTTACGAACAAAGGCTTATAATAGTTACAACATAAAAAAACTCCTGCTTTTAGTCCAGTCATTGAAATAAACAAAGACTAAAGCAGGAGATTTTTATTTCTGAATCATTGCTGCCCGACAAAACTTTCAAGTCATCAATAACTTATTGATATACATAAAATTAAACACCAACTTTAGCAAGAAAACTTATCTATAAAAACAACACTGATAATCAGGCTATTTAATATGTTTATCGGACACTAATAGTTCTAAATTTCAATCTATAAGATTTTTACTTTCGCAGTTCCATTTTGAGACAACTCAAAGTGCCTAGTACAAAATGTATACAGCGACTGTTTCAGACCTTACACATCCACTTATTCAACAGCCACTTGCCTTCACACCCGTCCAGCAAAAAAAAGTGAGGGCTACCCCTATCACTAGGAATAGCCCTCCAATGATTCTTTAAGAGAGAAATTAATAGAGAAAATTATTATTATTCATGATAACCAAACGGAGTTTCCTGATTGGTTACAATGATTACATTCTTCGTATTGCCAACTTCAGTCAGCGTCATCTTTGTTGGATTTACCGGATCATCAGCAGTAACTGTAAATGTAACACCACCGTTCAGGTATGCAATCGGACGAACCACAGTGTTAAATCCGGCATTCCACAAATCAAGTCCTGTCTGGTCACAGTTACCAGGCAAGTTCAGGTTAATCTGATTGTCAGACAAAACAGTCGTTTCCAAAAGCATTACTCCATAATAAGGTCCATAAGCAATGTTTACAGCATTATCTGCATAGAAATAACTACCAAGAATCAAATAATCCAAAGAATTATTACCCGAAATATTGCTGCTCATCTTCTCCAATCCAGAAGTCACATAACTCTGTCCGTATGAACTCATACCGTCGTAAGTAACAAACCATGGACCGTTATTGGCAAACAATAATGCAGGAGGAGTAATTTCACCGTTTAATACAGCTTTTCCATCTTCAGACTTCCAAGTACCAGAAGCACTATCATAAATCAGTTTTGATACCTCAACTCCACCTAATGTAATCGGGCTGTAGAATTCCATACCTTCCTTGGTCTGAATGTATGAAAAGACCTCTGTTACATTCTCACCGTCAACTTCATGCGAAATAGCCAATGTACGATATGACTTCTGTACAGAGTACTTTTCACCATTCAGTGTATATGTATAGAGAATATAATTCGCCTTTTTTTCAGCTTCACTGATATCTGTGAGATATGCTTCCCAAGTTTCATTTTCCGGCATCGGAGTCATGGTAATGATATTACCTGTCTTTTTACCTTTCAATACAACCTGTTCCGGAGTGGCCGACTGAATAGTAAATTCATAGTCACCTTCCATACCGAGTCCTGTAGCACCTACACCCGAGGCCGGATCAGAGAAGAAGTGGAAAATTTCATTATAAGTATCTACAGTCAGTGTCGGACCAGCCTGTTCTTTCAGACGGTAAAGACTTGTCGACTTAGCACTGGGATCAGCAATATCAGCACTTACCGTTACTTCACCTTCTGCAGTAAACGACATCAACACGTTATATCCGCCAAAACTCTGCTGAGAAGAAGGATAATATTTCATCAACCATCCGTTCGGTGCCTCAATCAAAATTTTCTGGGCGTTTTCCATTGCTTCCTCCACACGGTTCGAAGCCGATTCACCGAACAAGTTTTCCGTTTCTGAAGTACAGCCCGCCAGCAAGAACGAACTGATCAGAGTAAAAATATATAATAACTTTTTCATACTCATTCCGTTTTTATCATTTTAATGTTGTCCAATCCATTTCCAGTATATGCGACTGGCGTTCCTGCACTTCTTCATGCAAAGCCTGAATATCAATTCCCCATGAGTCACTCAGATATTCGGTAACCATATCCAGTTTTTCCTGAATCAATGCGCCACCTACTGTTCCGGCCTGGCTCATGATGTTCTGCCATTCAGCATCCGATTTTACCACGTAGTTTGCAATGGTTTCTACAAAGTCTTCATCCGGTTTGCTAGAACCATAGGCAGTCACGAAACCGTCTTTACGTGCATCAGCATCCTGAATGTTCACCCATCCTTCACCTGTATACTTACCGGCAGTAATGTCATTAAAGTCTGTAGAGTAATTCTTGGTCTGATGCAGGATATGAGCAAACTCATGGTGCATGGTCTTGAAATACCATTCATTCAGTACCTCCATGTTCGGATTTTCAACATCCAGTCCGTTCACATTGAACAGCGTGATCTTCATACCGCCTTCTGCAGTACCCAATACAATAGAACCACTGGAAGCATTATATTCCGGTGAACCTACAAAGTGCATGATTTTCGGACAGTAAGTAGGAAGAAACTCCGGAGCAGCCAGTTTGGCATACACTTCCAGCCACAAATATTTCACCATCTGCGCCAGAGCTATCGACTTGTTGTAATCAGCTGGTATCACGTTATAGTCCATATCCGATTCGATATCTTCAAAACGATATTTCAGATCGATATTATATGGAGTTGTATAATTAGTAAGAATCCAGTTATCAAATTCATTGCGCTGAGGAGCCGTCGTATCAAAAATGCTATCAGGAGACAAATCGTCTTCGCTGCATGAAGTAGCCGTACACATGGCTACCAATATCAAAAATAAGTATTTTATCTTTTTCATAACAACTATCATTTTAAAGTTCATTTATCGAGGATTAGCCTCCAGACCAGCTTCTATAACATCTTGTGGCAACTGGAATGCGCGACGCGGATCATCTTTTGTCAATACGATCGGGTCCATACCATCACGGTTATGAGTAATTTCAATACCGTAGCGTTTTACATCCATCCAGCGTGAACCGTCGTGAATAGTTTCGATACGGCGCATCTGCAACAAACAATGAATCATATTTTCCTGTTTCTTGTTTACAAACGAGAAGCAAGGATTCAGGTGTTTCTTCACTGTACGTTTGGTTTCATCAGTCACAGGTATCGGCGTATATCCTACACCTTCATAGAAGCTCACGATATCATCTTCAGTCAAAGTCTTCGGATCACCATATCTTCCGTCACCCTTCGATGCATCCAGCCATTCGTTCATATATTCTACAGCAGTAGCATAATCAGGCTGAGCCTTCAGGATATTAGCTTCGATGCAGCAAAGCAACGTTTCGTTTGTGCTGAACGGAACGATTACAGCGTGACGATAACCGATACCGTTTACCTTATCTGTATATTCAAAGTACATACGATACTTGAAGAAAGACAACTTCTGTTCTACACCATTCAAGCTGGCATAAAACAATGGGTTGTTCCATGGAGAATCTGCCCACAAAGTTTCTGTTTCAGTCACTGTACGGTTCATGCCATAACGTTTTGCCATGTTGTAAGGACCATAAATATAAGGCCATGAACTGTTAATCGGAGTAATCAGCAAGTTGGCATCTACCGAAGCAGAAATATACGCATCGCCTCTTTCATCTATTTCAGTGATAGAACCCAGATCGGCCTGCAGCTGGCGCAGTGATCTTGCCGGATTTGTACCCAAAACAGCCTTACCATATTCCAGCACCTTTTCATAGTTCGACTTATCTTCTTTTACATAGAACAGGTAGAAACGTGCGGCAAAAGCATTGGCAGCCTTCTTGTTGAAATGATATTTAGGCACTGAATATAAATTGTCATTAATCAGCGGAAGTCCTTCCAGCAAATCAGCCTCAATATGCTGATAAGTTTCTTCCAGTGTACCTCTGGTATATGCAGGAGCTACTTCTGTTTCCGGTTTCGTAGCGTAAGGAATACCCAATTTTTCCGCAGCGGTAGCCGGATCGTAAGCCTCACAGAAGATATTAGCCAAGACAAAATGTGCATATGCACGGCACAACAGCGCTTCACCCTTCTGAGCGTTCAGCGAAGCCGGATTTCCCATCTGTTCGATAGCCTGCAGTGCATGGTTTGCCGAAGCAATCGCCATATAAAGTCCGTTCCACATTCCCTGCGGAGAGTCCTGATCCGTATCTGTCTTGATATCATTCCACAAATAGGCATCCTGCTCCTGCTGGAATTCAAAGCTATACATCTCACCGTTGTCAGCCGTATTGTCCGAAGCCTGCTCAAACATCATTATCGGATAATAGCTAGGATAAGCCGAAACCAGCAGACTGGTAACCTTCGACTCCGTATCAATTTCTGCACGATTATCTGGCACTGTATCAAGGAAATCGCTACACGAAGCGAAAGCCCACGCCATCAATAAAGCAGCACTGTATGTTTTTATATTTTTCATCATAATTTTCTCTTTTAAATCAATTAAATACCCAATCTCAAAGTCAAAGTAAACTGCTTAGGAACAGGAGCAGCCACACCACCGGTGTTGAAGAATTCCGGATCCTGACCGTTCAGCTTCTTGTCAGCATAAATCAGGAACAGGTTGGTTGCCTGAAGTTTCAGTGACAGGTTGCTCAGTTTCATACGGCTGGCCAGTGATTTCGGGAAATCATAGTTCAGTGAAATTTCCTTCATACGGATGAAGTCACCTTTGGCAATACGTTCTGTAGAGTAGTTGTATGCATTGTATGCACGGTTCAACTGAGAATCCTGACGGTTCATACGTGTATCGGCGATAACCGGTATGTTGGTAATATTTTCGTCACCCGGATTAGTCCAGCGGTTTACAAATTCTTTCGGTGTTGCATCCAAGTCAGTATATTCATTGCTGAATACCGGATCCAGACGGATTACATTTCCGAATGAGTAAGTGATAAATACATTCAACTTAAAGTTCTTGTAGGTAAATACGTTACCGAAACTACCGGTGATAGTCGGATCGGTCGGACCTTCGTAAACCAGATGATCTTTAACGTTACGTTCCTGGAAGTTGATGTCACTTACAGTCACTTCACCCTTTTCATTGATGAATGTCGGGAGACCTTGTTCGTTCAGTCCCTGGAAGTCCATAGAGAACAGTGAACGTACCGGATAACCTTCCAGAGCAAAACCTGTACCAGAAATCAAGTCGATAACACGTGAGTTAGCATCCAGTTCGGTAACTTCGTTCTTCGCGTTAGAGAAGATAAAGTCGGTATTCCATTTGAAGTCGCGTGTTACAATGTTTCTTGTAGACAATGTAAATTCCACACCGTGTGACTTCATGCTGGCAACATTGGCATATTTTGAAATCTGTCCGCCTACACCCATTGTATTGATGATACCGATCAAGTCGTAGTTGTTACGCTTGTACCAGTCCATAGCCAGATTGATGCGGTTATCCAGGAAACCGATTTCAGCACCGATATTCAACTCATGTTTCTTTTCGTAAGTCAGCTCACTGTTTTCCAGTTCAGTAATCTGAAGTCCGGATTCACTTACACTGGCAAACGGGCGGTAAGAGTTATAACTGTTGATGATTACACGCGAGTTAGAAACCTCAGCCGGACCACGGTCGGCAGTCAGTGAGTAAGAAGCCTTCAGAGTCAGGTTAGACAAGGCCGGTCTCAGGTTTTCGAACCAGCTTTCTTCGTGTGCGTTCCATGCACCCGAAACGTTCCATGTAGGAAGCCAGCGTGCCGAACGGCTCTTACCCAGCTTGTTAGAACCTTCATAACGGACTGTACCGTTTATTGTATATTTACCTTTCCATGAATAAGTAGCTGTACCGAAGAAAGCCACGTCACGAGAGCGGGTTGTAGACACACCGTAGTAAGCAGCATTTTCCTCATTACCCTGTTTGAAGTACAGATAGTCGTAAGAAGGAAGCATACCCATATCATACTGCAAACCTACACCCTGGAACCAAGTCTGTGTACGGTCGGTAGCGTTCAACTCCATACCACCGAAGAAGTTGAAGATATGGTTTTCATTAAATACGTCATTGTAGCTGGCAGTAGCACGGAAGTCGTAACTGTTCATGCCATATTTAGTTTCACGGTAGAAACCTCCCACCGGAAGAACCGATACCGGCAATGCATTCGATACATCTGGGTCAGTATACAACCATGGGTTAGCGTCACGGATAGTAGCATCATCCATTGCACGGTAAGCCCATGCCTGGTTAGAATAGTCAGTAATCTTGTGAGCCTGAGTAGTAGTAGAATACTTGTAAGCACCCAGCACACTCAGTTCTACCTTATTGATAGGTTTGTATTTAAATTCACCCTGGAATTTCATATCTACTACATCCAGGTCCATATAGTTATTGTCCAGTTCATGCAAGATATTGAACGGCGCATAGTTACGTACGTAGTATTCATTCGGGTCGAGTGCACGTGAAGTATTCAGCGCGTAAGAATACGGGTTGATATCGAAGTCACGTTTTACTTCACCACTTACAGGGTCCAGATTCGAGCTCAACGAACCCGGTGCACGCTGTTTACGGTAAGAAGCGTTACCGATCAGGTTCAATGAAATTTTCTTGGTAATGTTATACAAAGCGTTCAGGTTGGCAGTGTAACGCTGTACCTTGCTCTGTTTGGTCCATCCCGGGTCGTTCATCACACTCAGTGAAGTATAGTACGAAGCCTTTTCAGTACCACTTGTCATACTGATTGCATGGTTCTGCGAAATGCTGTTGTTGAACAAAACATCAAACCAGTCTGTATTTCTGTATTCAGCCTCACGCAGATAAGCATTTCTTGCTTCCGGAGTGTTTGGCATGCCAAATCCTGTGTTTGCGTCGTAACTGTTGATCAAATGATACATCTTACCATATACACCACTGTTAGAAGCACGGTATACATCGGCAAATGTCAGGTAACCGTTGCTTTCCAGTGTCTTGTACACGTCCATCTGTTCCTGAGAGTTCATGATGTTGAAGTTACGGTAGTTCGGTTTCAGACGCATGGTGAATTCACCTGTATAGCTGATCTTGTTAGAACCTGCCTTACCTTTCTTGGTAGTAACGACAATCACACCTGCCATGGCACGAGCACCATAGATAGAAGTAGCCGAACCATCCTTCAGGATCTGGAAGCTTTCGATATCGTCAGCATTCAAACCAGAGATAGCCGAACTGATCAGTGTAACGGCATCACCCGAAGACAAATCGTCAGCACCTACTTCCGTTACATCCTCCATGATGACACCATCTACTACCCACAACGGTTTAGAGCTACCGTAGATAGATGTGGCACCACGTACACGGATTTTCGGAGCTGTACCGAAAGTACCTGATACGTTCTGAACCGATACACCGGCTGCACGTCCTTCCAGGGCACGGCTGATTTCCGGCACACCGTCAAGTTTAGAGTCTTCGGCAGATATTTTTGTTGACGCACCTGTAAATAATCGCTTGTCCATACGCTGCATACCGGTAACTACGACTTCATCCAGTACCTCTGTATCCGATTCCAGTACCACCTTCATATTATTTTTGGCAGCTACTGTCTGCGATTTCATACCGATATAGCTGATTTCAAGTTTAGCCCCCTTGTTAACTTTCAGCGTAAACTTTCCGTCGATATCCGTAATTGTACCATTAGAAGTTCCCTTAACCAAAATAGAAGCTCCCACGACAGGCATGTCATCCTCCGCAGACACCACGACACCTGTCACTTGTACAGCCTGAGCTATCGCCAGACTTATGCCTATTAACAAAAAGGCACAAAAAAGTGTAATTCGCTTTTCCATATTCTAATAAAATTTTAATAACGGACGCAAATATACATATCATTTCATTAAAAAACAAAAAATTAAAGCAAAATACATAAATATTCTTGCATATTCTATAAATTATCAAATAGACAGTTTCAGCTTTATTTTTTACTATAAATACCGATATTTTACTAACATATTGAACATTTTTATACCCTCTTCGAGAATCTATGGATAAAACCATATAAAAACAAACAATAACAAATATTTAAAAAATAAGGGACTCCTTAAAAGAGCCCCTTACCGCAAATCACTATAAGCCAAAGATTTATATAAGTGTTAAAATTTAATAATACACATATTTATTTTACATATTACATTTTGATAGCTTTTTAAGATAAAAACATATCATTGTAACACTGTACATAAATTTTCTTATAATTCCGTCCCAACATCAAAGCAGGGACACACCTTCGTCCACTCTTCCGGTTCTATCACCCCGTCACCGTCCAGGTCCGGACTCAAATCGCGATGTCCTACTATCCGGCGTGTCTGGAAGTCCATGGCAAGTACTCTCACCAGCACCCTGAGCGAACGCTTCTGAAGTTCCGTACGTGTGTCGGCAGGACGTCCCTGCTCGTCCAGTCCTCCTTCGTAGCACACACCGATACTGTGCTGGTTGTATCCTTTGGCATGCGCTCCGGGGCGGTCTACCGGACGCATCGTACATATTTCTCCGTCGCGCCTTACATAATAATGATACCCGCATCCGTCGAACCCGCGCTGCCGGTGCATTTCCTCCAATTGACGGGGCGAGAGCGGAACATCCGCTCTCGTTGCCGAACAATGAATGACAATCATGTCAATCTTTCTCATCACACCCTCCTTTCTTTCCGGTCAGTATGCAATACAGACACTTGATTATCCTGATCAGAATCCATTTTACCTTTCCAGTCATACATTCCTCCATATTACATTAAAGTCCCGGCACTTACTCTTCATTCTTTGTCTTTACCGGCACACGTTCGTAGCTCAGCGAAGTCAGAATGTCCGACAGATCGGCTCCCGGACGGAAGTTGATATGCGCCTTCTTTATCAGTCCGGTGTGATATTCTTCCTCCGTGGCACTACCCTCACCGTTCAAACCGATCTGAAACGAACCCAGGTCGCCCAGACGCACGATTTCTCCGGCACACAGACCGTCACGCATCACCGTACCCAGCGAAATCAGCACCGCCATCGTATCGGCACGTGTCACCGTACACATCTGCTGAATACGGTCCGCCATTTCACGGATTCCCATCTCGCCGCGTGCCTGTGCCAGGGCATAATATTTGGCACTACCTTCCAGATCATTAGGTTTCTTTCTTGCTACTACCGAATAAGTCACTGCTCTTTCCATAATCTTTTTACTTTTTAAATGATTAAAACGAATACCTGTTGAAAGCTTTCAATCTCTTTTCTGTATCACAAAGATACATAGCCAGTTCCGGGCAGTGTCCGTCACCGTCCGCCTACAGGATTGCATTGTTACGATAAAAATAAAAAAGCCACAGGCCGTACAGCTCGACGCCTGCCGGTGGAAACCGTCTGCGTAAATACTGTACAGCCTGTGGTATGGGAATAGAGATTCTTACTCAGCCGGAGTAGAGAAAGTTATCTGCTGGGGTTCAAGATATTTAATCTCCCCATCCTTATTTTGGAACCCAATAGCAAACAGTACAAAATCCCCTCCTGGCGACAAATATGATTTGCCATAAGTATACTGCTGGGTACCTACTGAACCAAACAGATTCAGATATTTCGACACGGCCCAATTATTCTGAGCAGCCATCTTTTCAATATATACTTTCGGATCGCTCTGATATTTCTCAGTCCAATCTTTCACAGAAGCCACATCATAAAAATACGAAGCCTTTTCATTGGAAGGAACAATCTTACATATTGCAGTAGTCGGACCTTTTACATCCGCAGTCAGCTCGAAAGTAAGCTCGTCAACCTCTTCCGGATCCGGAGTTCGTATGTCTTTTCTGAATATTTCTGTAGTAAAGCTTTTATCCCATCCGAATACCAAAATCGAAAAGTCATGAGAAGGTACGATATTCTTGTCATAAATCATCATCGTTTCGCCGGACATGATGTTCTTTTCATTTACAAGATTCATAAGAAAACTGCGCAACTGAGTTTCCGACAGGGCTTCTACCGTCTTGGTATCCTGAAGGATAATCGCATACTGGTCCTCATTCGAAGGAGTGACCTTAAACACGATCCTATTCTGTATCAGTTCAATCATAGTAATCTCAAACTGATTGTCTGAAATCGGGAATTCTACCTCCACTTCAGCATATTCTGCCTCACCAGTAAGTTTCAGGTTTTCGTCAATACCAGCTATTACAACATAATACTTCTTTTCAAGATATTTCGATATATCATATTTCAGATTCTTATCGCCTGACATTACAATATTATTGTATGCAGCCGAAGCCGACCCGTAAAATTGCTCATAAGTAGCCATCATTTTTTCAATCAGCACTGCCGGATCACTGCCAGCCTCCAGAAACATCGATTCTGGAACAGGCTCCATATAATACTTAAAGTCTTTGTCAGTAGGTGAAGTCTGGACATACAAATCATATCCATCGATATTCACCTGCAGATTAAACTTCACTTCTTCTTTCGGATTCAGAGTTACGGTACTTTCAGCCCATTCCGATTCTGTTTCCGCCGAAACAGCCTTTACTTTCAGTGTATAAGTTGCCCCTGCCTCCAGTTCTGAAAAGGTCAACTCGGTTTCTGCTACAGCACCTGTCTTACCGTCAAATTCATACTGATATTCTTCAGCTCCCTCTATTGCCTTCCAAGTAACCTTGAATGAGGAATCAGTAACATCAGAAATTTCCAGTTCCGGAGCCGAAAGGCTGAAAACACTCTCATCATCTTGTGTCTTACAAGATACTGCTGCTATAAGAATAGCGACAAACAAAAATAACTTTAGTTTCATAAAACAACTCTCCTTGGTAATTTCTACCAACATTTTAAATTAAACAATAAATCGGCTTATGCCTATAATGAACAACTATTTAATAAAACGATAGATATATCTCATATCAAACATCTTTATTTTCACAAAAAGCAATTTATTCTATCTAAAATCATTTTTTAATGTAAATCTAATAACAGTTTGCAATTTTATAAAAATATATTCATTTAAACAAATTTTTTATAAAAACATTTTTCATAAAAAAGCCACAGGCCGTACAGCTCGACGCCCGCCGGTAAAAAACCGTCTGCGTAAATGCTGTACAGCCTGTGGCACCTCTCTGCTACCGCACCTGTCAGTTGGCGCGGCTCAGTTTGATATTGTCGATAAACCAGCGGCGATAGACACTGCTGCCCGAAGTAGCGGCAGTTTCACCCCATGCATCCGACTTGATGGTGATGCGTGTATCTTTTGTGATGGAAACACCCTCCAGCACCACATCGGCATGCAGCCATTCCAGTTTGTCTACCTCATTCACAAAGTTATGTCCTATCGGATCCAGTTCGACTGTCTCGCTGCCGTTGGTCACGGTGATAATCAGCTGTACCGGGTCGAACTTTCTCGTACCGCCCACCATCGGCGCCCAGTCGAACGAAAGCATTACCTTCTCGCCTGACGGTATGCCGTCTACAGCCGGCAGTGTCAGTCCTGCCTGATAGTCTGTCTTACCGAACTTCAGGTAACATTTCTGCAGGTAGATAGAAGCACCGCGACTTTCTTCCAGTCCGTATCCATGAGCCAGCAACGCTTCGGCAGCTGTCTGTCCCTCGTCGTTCTTCGCACTGTAAATCTGCGGAGCAGTACCCGATCCGTCGTTTTCCACGGTCTGTCCGGCACCGCTGTTCTCTGCCCAGGGCAACAGCCACTCAAAGTCTTCCGAGAAATAGATCACCTCTACCACACCCTTGTCTTCGATGCGTGCAGCCTGTATGCGCAGTGCAGGAGCAGCCACTCCGTCGAAGTAGCCGTACACCGTCACCTTGTGACCGTTCAGGGCAGCCAGATTCAAGCTTTCGGGTGCGTCGATGATAGACACCGAGTTCACCGCACCGTCTATCGTCACATTGTTACCGCTCAGCACACCGCTTGCCGAAATCCATTCACGGCTATCCGATGTGTAGCTGTCCACTTCGGCAGTCACGTCGTGAGCTTCCGGATAATCGATATTATTGCCTTCCGATACCACACGTACCTCGTCGCATACCACGTAAGGCAAGGCGTGCGCATCTGTGCCTTTCGAACCTTTCACCGCTACCTTGTCGCCTACGTTCACGGCAGTTGCAGTTTGCAGGAACATGTTTACAGCGTACTGTGCGTCGGTTACGATGCAGCCCGAAGTCGTCACCGCCGTAACCAGTGCTTCCGGAACCGAAACCACCGTTTCATCTTCCAGTGCCGGCAGTTCGTCGACCGTATACTCCTGACAGTCGCGGTACTTGTCGCCATCCTGCGAAACCACTACCTCCGCACGGCTTGCCAGCGTACAACCCTTGAATACGATTGTCGCCTTGCGCGGATTATCCTCCGCCCCGTCGCGCATGTTGTCAGTTACCGATACCGTCACATCCGTCGTACCGTTTCCTGTGGCAGGAGTCACCGTAATCCATTCGGGCAAGTCCTCCATCACCCAGTCGGCATCCGCATACACGGTAATTGTTTTCGGCTGTGCCCCTTCAGCCTCAAAGTCCAGGGCACTGGCACTTGCCAGTACAGCTTTCGAAAGCGTATTCTCCTCTTCGCTGCAACTGCCCAGAAGCGTTGCCGAGAGAAACAGCACCGAAGCCATGATATAATTGATCAGTTTCATATTTTTTACAGAGTTAATTTGTTTGTTTTGAAGTTGAAGGATCTTTCCAGAAAATCCCTGTTTCACCCCCGAAAAACCTGCTGATGTTTCAAGAGAGAGATTATTTATTCCATTCTCCGAAAAACCTGCTGATATTTCAAGAGATACATTATTTATTTCATTCCCGAAAAACCTGCTGATATTTCAAGAGAGAGATTATTTATTTTATTTCTCCGAAAAACCAACTGATATTTCAAGAGATAGATTATTTATTCCATTCTCCGAAAAACCTGCTGATATTTCGAGAGATACATTATATTATTTCACCTCCAGAAAACCAGCAGATGTTTCAAGAGAGATTAGCTGTTTTGTTTCAGAACAGAAGCTGAAGTTTAGAAACCCAGTCCGTCGCTCCATCCCGGATTCTGTGTCAGATTCGGGTTCAGCGAACGTTCGTTGATAGGAATCGGGTACAGATAGTCACGCTCCTCATTGAAACCGTTGCGCACGATATTCTTGTGAGAGTACACATACCCGCTGTTGCTTCCTGTCAGCAGAATATCCTTGCCGATTTCGTACACCAGCACCCCGCTGCCGGCTTCCGGTTTCGCAGTACCTTTATTATATAAGATCACATCCGGATTACCGTCGCCGCTCAGGTCGTATTCACCCGCACCGGCGAAATACATACCGTAGATATCCTGATCGATGCAGGCTCCGGCTTTCCAGCGCACCAGGTCGTCGAAGCGGAAACCTTCCTGATTCAATTCAACGGCACGCTCACGGCGGATTTCCAGAATCACACCCTTGTTGCTTCCCGATACGTTGGGATAACCCGTTTCCTTAGCCGACAGATAACGGTCCGGATTGGCATTGGCAGCAGCCATGTTCAGATGCGCGTCGTTCATACCTACACGGTCACGCAACAGGTTCACAGAGATATCCAGATCCTCCTGAGTCAGCGTACCCAGTTCCGCTTTCGCCTCGGCATAGTTCAGCAGCACTTCGGCATAGCGGTACACAGGCAAGTCGTTCGTATTGCGGTCGTTGCGGTCTACCTGTCCGCCGGAAGCAGTCGGTTCCTGCACGAACTTAATCGGCTGGTAGCCAGTCACAGTAACCGAGAGATCGGGAGGAAGCACCGTTGTTTCCCCGATACGGGTATATCCCGGTGTACGGATGCTCTGAGCCAGACGCGGGTCGCGGTCCTTTGTTTCCTCCAGGAAGCTCATTTCCTGCCATCCCGGCTGGTCGGTAAAGCGGCTTCCGTCCTTCATCAGATACATATTCACCATCTTGCGTGTCAGTCCCGGACGTCCCTGAGTAGGAACCAGCGTATGTCCGTTGGCATTGTGATGGATAGCCAGACTGTAGTCGAACTTGATGGCCAGGATATATTCATCCGGATTCGCATCCTCGGCAGCGAAGAGATTCAGGTAGTCCGATTCCGGATGTCCGGTAGAGTACAGCTTGTACGGACCATCATTGATAATCTCGCCGGCAGCTTTGGCAGCCAGATCCAGGTAATACGTATAATCGTTGCCTTCCAGCTTCAGGTCGTGATACTTACGGTACGTACCTTCGTACAGACAGAACTGTGCCTTCAGCGCCAGTGCCGCCCAGCGGTTCACACGGAACGGACTGCTCGACTCTTCCTCGCGTGTAGGAAGATTATCGATGGCATAGTCGATATCCTCTATCATCTTGGTCATCACCAGCTCACGCGAGTCACGCGGCTTGTACAGTGCCTCGTCGGCAGAACCCAGTTCCACATCGTACCAGGGCACATCACCGAAGCGTTTGACTTTCTCGAAATAGAAGAACGCACGGAAGAAGCGGGTCAGTGCCGTATATTTCACCACCGCATTCTCGTCGCTGCACTGATTCACATACGCCAGCAGGGTATTCATCTTGCGCAGGTCGGTCCATGTCCATCCCCCGCCCGAAGCAGGCACGGTACGGTTGTTTCCGCCCAGCATCTCGTCGGAAAGATTCTGCTGCACGTACAGGTCACTCTGGTCGTCGAAAGGGCTCTTGTCCAGCAGGTTGTTGTAAAACGAGTTACTGAAAAGCTGCAAGTCGCTCTCTGTCTTGAAATAGTCGCTCTGCGATATCTGGCTTTTAGGACTCAGGTCGAGCAAACCGTCACACGAAGTCAACCCCATTGTCAGTACCAGTGCTGTAAATATATATTTTTTCATACGAATCTGTTCTTGGTTGTTTTATTCAATGAATTTTCGTTTAGAAAGTGATGTCTACACCAAACAGCAGCGTCTTCTGCCACGGATAGAAACTTTCGTTGTACGTATTGTTGCTGCGGCTGATGGCTCCTTCCGGATCCACGTATTTGGTAATCTTCTTCAGCGGCGACCAGTAGCAGAGGTTCTCGCCCGAGAAGTAGAAACGTGCCTGATCGATACCGATTTTCTTTGTCAGGTTCACCGGAATGGTATATCCTACGGTCAGGTTCTTCAGACGCATGTAGCGGATGTTCTGCAAATAGCGGTCGTTCACCTTGCTCAGCGGACCGGAAGTCGACGAGTATGCCATCGGACGCGGGAAGTAAGCATCCGTATTGTCTTCGGCCCACACCTTGTCCATGAAATCCTTCTGCAGGAAGGTCTGGTAAGGATAAGAGAACGGACCCCAGAACGACATCATGTGTCCGTGAGGATACCAGTAGTGGTTACCTGTTCCCTGGAAGAACACCGATACATCGAATCCGCACCAGCGAACACTGGCATTGATACCATACGACAGGCTGGGCAGTGAGTTACCCAATACCTTGCGGTCGCCCGGATCGGCTACATTGTTACTGCCTATATCCACCATACCGTCACCGTCGAGGTCGACAAACTTCACGTCGCCGGCCTTCCAGCCTCCGGTCAGTCCGTCTACCATGTAACTCAGGTCTACCTCCTTGGCATACGCCTGTGCCTCCTCGTCGGTAGCAAACAGACCGTCTGTCACAAATCCCCAGATTTCTCCGATGCGCATGCCTTCGTAGTAATCCTTGGCAAATGTCTTGTCTTTATTGTCATACTTGGTAATGTAGCTTTTGTAGTTGCTCACGTTGAATCCCAGACTGTATTCCAGCGGACGTCCGGCCAGTTCGAACTGGTCTCTCCACGACATTGTCACTTCGTATCCCTTTGTCTGCAAGTCGGCTGTATTCATATCCGGTACACTGGCTCCATACACAGCCGGCAGTTCAACACCGTCGGTCAGCATGTTCAGTGTGTTGCGCACATATCCGTCTACGGTAATGTTCAGGCGGTTCTTCAGCATGGTCAGGTCGAAACCGAAGTCCCACTGTTCCGAAGTTTCCCAGGTCAGGTCCGATGCCACCGGCGCACCCAGTGTAGCATATTTCGCCATCGAGCTGCCCTCGCCGAACGTGAAGCCGGCAAAGTCGCTTACCGAAATCAGACGCATGTATGTATAGTAAGAAGAAACATTCTGGTTACCCAGGCTACCGAACGAAGCACGCAGCTTCAGGTTGTCTACATATCCGCTCAGCGGCTTGAAGAACGGTTCTTCCGAGATACGCCATCCCACCGAACCCGAAGGGAAGAATCCCCAGCGGCTTCCGGCAGCAAAACGCGATGTACCGTCGTAACGTCCGCTCGCCTCAAACAGGTAGCGTCCCTTGTAGTCGTAGTTCACACGGCCGAAGAAACCAGCCAGCGCATATTCACTCTGTCCGCCGCCCACTTCGGTCAGCACCTCCCCTTTGGAGTTCTGTCCCACCAGGTCGAGGTCGTCCAGCGAAGTAGAAGTCAGGTTCTGTCCCGCAGCCGAAACATTCTTCAGATACATGCGTTCGTAGTTGAAACCAACTACTCCAGTCACGTGATGTGCTTCGCCGAATGTATCTTCGTAGTTGGCAAAAACGTTTGCCGAATAATAGTTGCGTGTGTTCACCGATTCACTCAGCTTGTTCAGACCGGCTCCGGTAGCATACGACAGCAGCGGTCCGTCCGGATATTCGCGGTAGAACAGGTTGTTCGAACGGTGTGTATTGCGTGTCTGGTACAGACGGTAGGTAAAGTCCCCCGTCAGACTCAGCTGTTTGATCGGTGTGATGACCAGTCGTGTAGTATTCGAGAAATCGTTCGTGCGGTTCACGTTGCGGTGCGATCCCTCACCCAGCATGATATGACGTCCGTTGCCCACCTTATAGTTCAGGTAAGGAGTACCGTACAGCCATGAGCCGTCAGGGTTCTTCATCGGGAAGCATGCCAGCGCGTGACGTCCGCTGTAACCGATGGTATCGTCGATGCTTCCGTTACCCTGGAAAGTATACTGCGAGCCATAGAACGAAGTATTGTTGCTCAGCGTAGCATAGCGGTTGATGGTAAAGTCAATCTTCGAACGCAGGTTATACTTGCGGTAGATATCCGGATTCATGTTCAGGATACCTTTCTGGTAATCGTATGCCCCGCTCACCAGGTATTTCACATCCTTCGTACCCCCGCTCAGCGAGATGCTGTGCTGCTGGGTAGGACGACGGTCGTTGTACATCATGTGCCACCAGTCGTAGTTGCCGTAGTACACCCACTGACGGCGACCGTTTCTCGTATCTTCCACTACCCACGGGCGGTCGGGGTTCTCCGTCTTGTCGTTCACACGAGCCAGCAGTTGCTGCATATCGTAGTCGGTATAGTCCACGTAGTTCGTACCGTTCTTCGCACGCCAGAAGGTGTTTACCGTATACACCGACCAGTAACCGGTTGTTTCGTAATCGGTAGTCGTGGTAGGAGCCTGCCATCCCAGACGGCCGCTGTAACGCACGGTAGCCTTTCCATCCTGTGCCGAGCCCGACTTGGTTGTAACCAGAATCACACCGAATGCCGCACGCGCACCGTATACCGCCGCAGCCGACGCATCCTTGATGACCGAGATAGACTCCACGTCATTCGGGTTTACACGGTCCAGTTCGCCCACCGCACCGTCTATCAGCACCAGCGGACTGGCACTGTTGATAGAAGTCGTACCACGCACGTTGATGCTGGGCGAGCTGCCCGGCACACCCGACGAGGTAGTGACATTCAGACCGGCTACCGAACCTTGCAGCATGTTTGCCAGCGACTGAGTCGCACGGTTCTCCAGCTTCTCGCTGCCCACCGTAGCCACGGCTCCCGTCAGATTCACCTTCTTCTGCGTACCGTAACCGATAACCACCGCCTCATCCAGCATGATGGCATCTTCCTGCATATATACCACAATATTTTTCTGTCCCGGTTTCACCTTTACCTTTTCGGTAAGATAACCCACATAAGAGAAATTCAGAGTAGCCCCACCGGCAGGTATCTGAAGCTCGAAGGCTCCGTCTACATCAGTAATGCTTCCCTGAGTAGTTCCATCGATGACGATAGACACCCCGATAAGCGGTTCCTGCAAGGCATCCAGTACCTTACCCGATACTGTTCTGTTCTGCGCCGACAGCGTAGAGACACTGCCCGTCAGCAACAGCAACAGCAAAAAAACATACGAATTGAAAACTTTCATAAATAAATATTTTGTTTTGGAATAGTAAACGTGTCAATTAAAAACTGAACTGATAGTCAAGACTTTTTCCCGGTTTCACCACCATGTTGGTCACTTCAAAATTTACCTTGCCCGATGTAACTCCACCGTTCAGTTTCACCGTGATGGTGTGTTTCGATTTTGGTTCGATGGTATATTCTCTGAAGTATATCAGGTTTGCGTCATGCTCTCCCTTTTTCAGCGAGAATGTCAGGTCCGAGTTGTTATAAACCACAAACTGGACGCGCTTCTCGTTCTTGTCTATCTTTTCGATGGTTACCGCCTTGCCGAACAGCTCTCTCAGCCACTGTTCCTCACCGATAATCTGATTCTTGAAGAAGACAGCCGTTCTACGGTTTTCGAGCGCCTCACGGATACCTTCCGCCGTGCGTTCTTTGGCAAATACCAGCGTCATGGTGCGGTGTTCACCCTTGTCGAAGTCGATATCAGTCTGTATCGGCTGATGAATGTCCGATGTACCCAGCATGGTCAGCTTCTTGTCCAGACACCACTGCAATGCCTCAGGATAATAAAAGTCACCGTTGGCTACCTCTATTCCCTGCATACATCCGTTTTCATACAAGTATGTATGTTCGTCCCACCATTTGGTTTCTTCCGGCTGCTGTGAGTCCCATCCCGGATGATTCCAGAAGATGAACGCCCCCTGCGACTTGGCAGCACGGAAAGCATCCTTATATTCTTTTGTGTCCAGCGGATTGCTGTCCGAAATAAAGATGGCGTTATGATGTCCCGGCGCCATGGAGCGGGTTATCTCACTACCCTTGATTACAATCACGCCCTTATCTTTGGCATACTTCTTCATGATCTCGTACGAACGGTTGTGGTCCGCCTGAATGTCCGCCTTGTGCGGTCTGTATTCGAGATGTTCCGTAATGGCAATGGCATCCAGCCCCTCGGCATATGCCTCGTCCACTCTCACCGTCGGCCATACCAGTCCGTCGGAGAACACGGTATGCATATGAAAATCACATTTCAGAGTCTGATAATTGTCCAGATCAGGTATATCCACACTCTTGTCGACCGCCTGTCCGAATCCCATCTGCATGATTCCGCTCAAGGCAAGAACCAGATAAAATTTCTTCATAGTTTTCAGTTTGATAAATAGTATATAGTTTCAATAAGAAAATGTTATGGAATCTTGTAAGCATCCGTCGAGAACGCCTTCGGACGTTGCATCTGCTCGGTCCATTCGTGTCCGAACTCATCGCGCACGGTGATGGTCAGATCCACGTCGGCATCCGCCGCCTTCACCTTGAAGAAATGCGTAAAGTTTTCGGTAATGAAGCTCGGTGTAGAGCTCAGTGTCGACGAGTTGAAACGCTTCACGCTCAGCGCTGCCACATGCAGCGGATCGTAAGCCCATACCTCCTCGGGAGTAAGCTTGTTGCCTTTCTCGTCGGTCACCGTCAGCGTCCAGCGCGGATTCCAGTTCCAGATGTTTATCAGCACCTCGTTGTCCTTGTTCACCGGATAAGCATCCACATAGCGCTGGAATTTCGCCTTGACCGAAGCCGGTACACTGGCCGGCATCTGCGGCACATCCGCCATCGAGAAATGCACATTGTTCAGGTCGTAGCTGCGGAACTGGTAATCCTCCGTCCATCCCGTAGCCTTGTATATCCATTCGATGTCCGTTCCGTTCACATCCCATACCGAATATCCGCCCGGTGTTCCGTCGGGACTGATGTGCACACCCGGAGTAAGGTAGCCCGACCACCACCACGAAGCGCATATCGCACCCGCGTTATGTTCGTACACCTCGCGTCCGCCCGTTACGTCATCCTCCGGAGTCACGTTGAAACTCAGGTGCGTATGTCCGGTCACGAAATGCACCTTGTAGCCGTCCAGCACGTCCAGCAGCTGCGTAGTGTTCAGCACGTCATGGTCTATCTTGAAACCTTCCGTCTGCGACGGGTAGAACAGCTGTGCGTGCATCACCACTACCAGCGGTGTCGACTTGTCGACATATGCCAGATCCTTCGACAGCCAGCTCAGCTGTTCGGCCGACACACGCTTCTCGTAGTCGCGCGAGGTAGTGCCGTCGTAGTTGCTGCAATCGATGTCATCCAGCACCACGTAGTGCACCTTTCCGATGTTGAACGAATAATATGTCGGAGCGATATAATCCATGAAACGGCTTCCCGCCTCCTCATCGCTCGTAGCCTTGTAGTCATAGTCATGATTTCCGATAGTATGGAAAATCTGAAGTCCCTTCACCTGATTGTTGATGGTATTCAGGTACTCAGGCAGCGCATAACTGTTCGAATACCAGTAGAGGTCCCAGGTCATGTCGCCCAGCGTAATGGCATACATCTTTTCGTGCTGATGCAAGGCACGGTAGCTGTTCAGATCCTCGGTAAAGTCCATAAACTGTCCCAGGTCGCCCGTGCGGTTGGCCAGATGCATATCGCCCAGCATAAACACCTTATAATTATCCTGTCCTTCCACCTCAGTCAGCGAGAAATCCACACGCTCCGTTGTAGCGGCGTCCCCCTTCATCATCTTGTAGAACTGAGGCAAGACTCCCTCGGCAGGAACTTCATATCCCGAAGGAACGGAGATAAACACATACCCCCATTTCTTTTCCGACTGAAGCTGGTAGATACCCCGTTCGTCGGTCACGCTCACCTCTACACCGTCCGATACCACAACACCCTGCACCGGACCGTCGGCTGTCGATACCACCCCGTACACCGTCGTTCCGGCATCCGGCGTGAAATCAATTCCCTCTACAATATTAATATAGGTAGTACCAATCTGTTTCTTGCGGTCACCACGCTTGATGAACACCCGGTACGTACCGCTTTCGCATCCGTCGGTAAGCTTTATGGTAAAACTGTTTTCCGAAACACTCACCAGCACACACGTATACGAAATTCCCCCTGTCGATTCCAGAATAATCACATCCGATTCCGCCGGCTTGTTACTCCCGGTCACCTGGAACGTATATTCCCCTCCCTTGGCCACTTCTATCAGCGAAGGGCATTCAAACTGTACATCAAAGCTGTCCGCTACAGCTTCCGTCATTCCCTCATTGCTGCACGCCATCAGCGGCAAGACAGCAATCAGCAAAAACCAAAGTAAATACGCTGCAAATTTTTTCATTTTATTTTTAAATTGTAAATTTTCCCAACCTGTTCCTTACCTTTTCATTACCAGTTATCTACATGACAGCCAGCGTTTTTCAAGCAATTAAAAATCCTTAATTTTCATTGCGCAAAATTAAAGACAGCGTATTTCAAAACAGAAACGTGCATGTGGCAATCCTGTTTCAAAACGGTTAAGTTTCCGATGCAGCATACACACAAAAAACGGGGTGTGAATACCTGGCTATGTCTTTGTACGGCACAGCATATTGCCGGCAGATAAAATCAAAGCACAGATGAAGCTAAAAAAGTTGTGGCACAGACTTCTAAACTCGAATGTTGAACAGCCCTACTGTTTGGCGGAATAAAAAATAATGCTTACCTTTGCAATACGAAAGTGCCCGTGCGAGCTTAGTCGTCGCATCTGCACTATAAAAAGGAATTAGAGAAGTCTCAGTCATTACGACTGGGACTTCTTGCTTTTTAACAGTCATATCATCCTCAAAAAGTTTCTTTCAATCTATTTTTTCCTCATCCGATTCTGAAAAAGCGTTCAGGCCTCCGCCGTTAAGTTTCCGATGCAGCATACACACAAAAAAACAGAATTTACCATACAGCCTCATGCCTACGTTCCTCCATGACGGCAAAAATGATATTAATATTAATATCAAAAAGTTTGCAAATGATATTAATATTCGTATCTTTGCATTGTGACACATCGTGTGTTATATATTTATAACTCTTTAAAAAGAAAGGAGGCTGGAATGAAATACAACGAGCTCGAAAGGCTGTTAAAAAAGTCAGGTTGTAAACTAATGGATGACAGTGGAAGGCATCCTACATGGTACAGTCCGAAAACAGGAAAATATTTTCAGACAAGCCACCATAAATCAGAAGAGGTAAAACCAGGTACATTGAAAAGTATCAAAAGGGATGCGGGGATTGATTAATTCCCCCATCCCACACCATATATTATATTTTTATATTATTTCTTGATAAATTAATTATCAAGACAAAAGACATTATTATGGCAAATAAAAAAATCAACGTCGTTATTGAACGAGGGGTTGACGGCACCTATTCAGCCTTCATTGCTGACAACAACTGCGAATTCGGTTGCATCGGAGAAGGAAAAAGCGTTGAAGAAACAAAGAGCGATTTTCTGGAAGCCGTTGACGAAATGAAGAAAGTGTATGACATGAACGGAAAAAAGTTTCCTGATGTCGAGTTCAATTTTATTTATGATGTAGCATCTTTTCTTAATTATTATGCCTATGCCTTTTCGCTGGCAGGTCTGGCACGCATTACAGGCGTCAATCAAGGGCAGTTAAGTCACTACGTCACAGGCAGAAGGAAACCTTCAAAAACTACCGTCGAAAAAATTGAAAAATCTCTGCATGCGTTTGCAAACGAGATTGGTGAAATTAAATTCGTATAAACCTGAAAATAAGACAGAAAATCCCGCTCTTTAGCGGGATTTTTTATTCTATACGATCAAAGCCTCCCACGTAACGGTAACACACTCTATCTCTCAACACGATCATCTTCATCTTCGACTTCAAAAAAATCTGCGATACTTGTCGTATCACTCTAATGCCGCCACTCCCTTGCGAATGGACAGGCAGCGGTACATATTCTTGACAAATATCTTGTCTATTTTAAATCAGGCTTATATTGAACAAGGAGCCAGTACATTGATTTACAAGTACAGGCTCCTTTATTCTATATAAATTTCAATATATATTTTCACATTGTATCATAGTTTCTTTATCTTACGGCTCCCCCAGTCCCCGCACGATCACCTCCACCTCCGGCTTGAGGAAAAACTTGCGGTGCTTGTCGTGGCCCAGTGCCGCCAGCCCCTCGCGGATGGACGGACAGCGGTACATCCACCGGTACAGATTGCGCCGTGCCGTTTCCGGAGAACGGTCGGGAAAATACAGACAAGCCAGCTCCGACTTGCCGTAGATACGCAGACGGAATTCCCCGTCGCCATGTTCATTCTCTTTCATACCGCATCCCCTTTCCGGCACGTCCGGCTTCCTTGCGCGGCGAAACCCGTTCGAAAGCCGCCCCGTCCAGCATCCCCTTCAGCACCATGCCCGGACGGAAACGCACCCATATCTTGTTTATCATCGATTCGTGGAAGTCAGCCTCCAGCCGCACTCCCTCGCTTTTCACTCCCACCTGAAGCGAACCCAGCTCACCCAGACGGACAATCTCGCCGTTGCACAGCCCGCGGCAGACCTCCTCTTCCAGCGCTACAAGCACCGCCAGCGTATCGGCACGTGTCACCGTACACCGCCGCTGAATACGGCGCGCCATGTCGCCCAGCGTCACCTCTCCCCGCGCCTGTGCACGGGCATAATACGTCATCTCTGCCGAGATATCACGCGGATCAACCCGCGGAACCACCGAATAAGTCACTGCTCTTTCTTTCATCCTCCTTACGCTTTAAATTGTTTGCCGGCGCAGTCACAGGCGTACCCGCGAACTCGCCGATTTTCGTCATGCTGGGATTATACCCATAATATACCTTTCCCGTCGCCCCGTTGCGGTGCTTGGCTACCGTAGCGATGCCCATGCCCCGCGTAGACCACCCCGTATCGGGATCCACCCGGATGTGATAACGCTCCGGACGGTGCAGCAGAATCACCAGGTCGGCATCCTGCTCGATGGCCCCGCTCTCGCGCAGGTGACGCAGCTCCGGACTCCCCGCCCGGTCTTCCGCCTGACGGTTGAGCTGGCTCGACACGATGACCGGACAACCCAGCGAACGCGCCAGCCCCTTCAGCTTGCGGCTGCACTCCGCCACCTCCTGTTCACGCGTACGCCCCGGATTCACCGTGGCAAGCAGTTGCAGATAGTCGACGATAAGCAAGCCAAGCAGCCCCTTTGCCCGCAGCGACTTGGCGATGACACACAACTGGTCGACGTTGATGTACGGCGTATCGTCGACATGTACCGGCAGCGCGCTCATCCGTTCCGCCGTACGGTGCACATCCTCCACCTCCTCCGGCGAGAGCCTGCCCTGACGGATACGCAACGGATCGGCCGAACTCTCTGCCAATACCATACGTTCACCCAGTTCCGAAGCCGTCATCTCCAGCGTGAAGAACACCACCGGCACACCCGCCATCGCCGCCTGACGCGCAAAGAACAAGTCGAGTGCCGTCTTTCCGTCGGCCGGACGCGCCGCCGTAAAAATCAGGTTGCCCGGCTGCCATCCCCCTGTCATCTCGTTCAGCCGCTGCAAGCCCGTAGGCACACCCGTCAGCCCGTTCACAGCCAGTTCCTGCCGGCGGTCCACCAGTGCCACCGTATCATCCATCACCTCCGGCATGGGGTGCAAGTGATTCTCCAGCGGCGAATCCTCGAGCAGCGCCCCCAGTTCCCGCTGCGTATCAATCAGCACATCATACACATCACACGTCATATCGTTTGCCGCCGCCAGCTCCCGTGTCAGCACCTCCACCAGCTTCCGCCTCAGGTAATACTGAAACAGGATGCCGCAATGATACTCCAGGTGAGCCGATGTAGCCACACCCGCCGCCAGTTTCGCCACGGCAAACGGACCGCCCGCATCGTCCAGCCGTCCCTGAGCACGCAACTCCTCGGTCACCGTCAGCATATCCACCGCCGCTCCCCGGGCATACAGCGCGTTTATCGCCTCGAACACCACCCGGTGCGCCGTCAGGTAAAACATCTCGGCACGCAGACTTTTCAGCACCACCGCCTGAGCCGAACGCTCCAGCAGGCACGCCCCCAGTACCGCCCCTTCTATTTCTTCCGCATAAACCATCCCCATAATCCTAAAAATATGACTGCTGTCCGATACAGCTTTTTACATTACTGAAAATCCATACCAATAAGTTATTGATGACATTCTGCCGGATAACACAGATAAACATATTATCAGTGCCCGATAAACATATCCTACAGGTTGATTGTCTGTATTGTTTCCATGGATAAGCCCTCCTGTTAAAATTATTGCTTAATTCTTATATATCAACAAGTTACTGAGGGTTTGAAAAATTTTATCGGACAGCAATGATTGACAATTTAAAAAGTTTCATCAGACAACACAGATAAAAATATAATCAATTGAGTACAAAACTCTTCATCTGCAAATACTTCAGTGCCGTACGAGCCCGGTCGATAGACGGCAGCATGCAGAGATACATCTCGATGTTTCCCACCGCCTCCTCGCGCTCGGCCAGCGTCAGTTTCCCCCACGCCTTGCGTGCCGCCTCGATGTCGAGGGCAGGCTGCTGCGTCATGTCGTGATACTGTTCCCAGAACACCTCGAACATCTCGTCGCCCGCGCTCCTGCGCCTTCCGTCCGCACCGTTTTTCACCCGCATGCGGCACAGCGTATCGTAGTGCAGCAGACGCAGCTTCGAACAGTTCTGCACCTTCATCACCTCCACCACACCGTTCTGCTCCAGCTCTCCGATAAAGTGGTTCACATGCCTCCGGCTCCAGGCGAAGCGCAGACTCAGCTCCCTTCCTGAGAAAAACAGCTCGCCCCGTTTCAGGCATCCAGGGGTATCACCCTGATCGGTAAAGCACGCCGCCATGAGCAGATACACATACGCCTGCGAGTCGGAATGCCACTTTCCGTACATTTCGGCAAACATCTGGGTAAGCAGTCGCCTCGAAAGTACCAGAAAGCCCAGATTGCCAGGATTTTTCATAGTTGTTATCACCTCCATAATTCTTCATTTTTTTACGCAACCCGAAAGGGCGGGCCACCACCGTCACCAAAGTGTAGCATAGCAAACCCTCAGAGTTACAAGTTATTACAATGTCCGGCGGGCCACAAGAGCACCACCAGTGTTGCCACCCTTTCCTATTATATATTAAAAGAAAGAGTAAAAGCAAGGGAAGTTTTTCTCGCAAAGAAAAACGTTCAGCCACGATTTTTCCGTTATCTTTGTGTCATCAACAGAACCTGACAGGTAAACTTCCGTTCTTGTCTTTCATCGGTAAAAATACCGATTGGCAGAGTATTAATTACTGCCCTATACGGCAGAGATAAACCCCGAGAGACAAGACTAATGAAATATTTCGAAAAATTATACGCTTCGTGCGAGCCTACGAAGCAACAGATAGACGAGTGGCTCAAAGAGTTAAGAAAGTTCATCGATACACTGTACGCCCTGTCGCACGTATCGAAGTCGGAAATCCAGCGCATCACGGGCATCGGCACGCATACGTGTTTCGACACCGTCCGCAACTTCCGTTTCAAGACGCTGGCCACCTTCTTCAAGGCAGCCGAACAGGTGTGCGAGATAGATTTCGACGTAACCACCCTGAGGCTGATCATAGAGAGCTGCATCATGCACAAGACGAACCTGATAGTACGCGAGGCCGATCCCGACGAGGAGCCGGGAGAAAACGAGTTCAGGATTCTGAAGCAGCTTTCCGTAGGCACGGACTCCCGAAAAGGCAACCCGACGGGAAAAAAAGCTGAAAAGTTGAAGTAAACATCAGGAAGTTTACCCGGATATTCGTACAAAAGCTCCGGCTTTTCGTACGAATATTCAAAAAATCTCCGGACATTGTCTGCCCATCACATCCGTTTCCGAAATATCTTTACGCATCAGAATCAGACCGAAAGCCCAACGGCAACACTTGTCCGGTCACCCAATCCGTACTAATCGACAAAATCCGGACAAATCGACAAATCGGGCAACCGTTTGCGCAAACATGCTGAAACGTCAATAACATATCACAAAAAAGCTCAACAAACGCAAGTTAAAGCCCTTCCGAGTGAACCTTTCTGCCCATTATTTGTTATCTTTGCAGCGAAGAACGACTTCCTATGCGGCTGTGGGAGCGGATCCTAGACAGAAGCACGATGTGCGTCATCTTCCATATTTGGAGATAACAAACTGATTCATAGTGTTTTTCAGACGCTAGGAAGGAGAGAGAGGTGCATCCGTACCTCAACAAACATTCAATCAAGAAAAAAAGGAACAAAAAATCAGAAGGACAAACATCCACAGACATGGAAAAAGAACAGGTATGGCTGCCCCTGCAAACGGTGTACAACAAAGAGCTGCTTGTAGCCGACTATCTCAAAGAGCAGGGCATTGAGCATTACATCCCCATGACATACGAACTTCGCGACACCGGACACGAGGGTGAATGCACCCACATACTCGTACCCGCCATCCACAACCTGATTTTCATCCACCGTCCCTACGACGCCAACTGGTGCCGGCAGTTCGCCTCCGAAGCCCCGCTGCCCGTATATTTCCTGAAGAAGGAACGCAACGGCAACGACTACTGCACGGTGAGCGAACGCGACATGCAGAACTTCATGCATGCCACCAACCCCGACATCCAGGGCACGCGGTTCATCGATTCCGAAAAGCTTCGCGGCAAGCGCAGCGTCCCCGTCCGGGTAGTACGCCGCGGTCCGCTCTACGGTGTGACCGGCAAGTTCCTCCGCTACGGAGGCCGCCACTACATCGCCATCGAAATGCCCCAAAGCACCGCCCTGCTCAAAGTGAGCTACACCTGGTGCGAAACCATCGAAGAATAAATTCAGAAAAACAATATAAAATCATTAACAGACAAGCATGAAACTAAAAGCTTTATCACTTGTTATTTTTATGGCATGTTCGCCCCTGCTCATGGCGCAGTCGGGCATGACCGACCAGCAAGTGCTGGAATATGCGAAAGATGGAGTAAAACAAGGCAAAGACCAGCGTACCATAGCTACCGAGCTGGCACGCCGAGGCGTAACCCGCGAACAGGCGGAACGCGTGAAGAAAATGTACGAACAGCAGACAAACACCGGCTCGGAAGACCTGAGCGGAACTGCCAAGGCAGAAGCACGCCTGCGCCAGCAAGTGCAGGAAGACAACTCTACCCTGCTCGACGAACAGCCACAGGCACAGGAAGTGGCACAGCAGGACGCCGTATTCGGCCGCAACATCTTCAATACCCGCAACCTTACGTTCGAACCGAACGTCAACATAGCCACCCCGCCCAACTACCGTCTCGGTCCGGGCGATGAAGTGGTAATCGACATCTGGGGAGCCAGCCAGAACACCATCCGCCAGCAGATCTCGCCCGACGGAACCATCAACCTCGAACAGCTCGGCCCTGTATTCCTGAGCGGCATGAGCATCGAGCGCGCACAGCAGTACCTCACCGGCGAACTCCGCAAGATCTATTCCGACCAGAGCAACCAGATACGCGTCACACTGGGCAACACCCGCACCATCCAGATCAACGTGATGGGCGAAGTAATACAGCCGGGAACCTATGCCCTCTCCGCCTTCTCTACCGTATTCCACGCCCTCTACCGTGCAGGCGGTGTGAGCGACATCGGTAGCCTCCGTAACGTGAAAGTATCGCGCGGCGGACAGACCGTAGCTACGGTAGACGTTTACCAGTTCATCATGCAGGGCAAGACCCGCGACGACATCCGCCTGGAAGAAGGCGACGTGATCATCGTTCCTGCCTACGAAGAACTGGTACAGATTACAGGCAACGTGAAACGCCCCATGCGCTACGAAATGAAAAAAGGCGAAACCCTTTCTACCCTGCTGAAATATGCCGGCGGATTTACCAGCGACGCCTATACCAAGAGCCTGCGCATCGTACGCCAGAACGGTAAGGAATATCAGGTAAACACCGTGGATGACACCGACTACAGCGTATGCCAGCTGCACGACGGCGACGTAATCACCGCCGAAGCCATTCTGGACCGCTTCACCAACAAGCTGGAAGTACGCGGCGCCGTATACCGTCCGGGCATCTACGAGCTGGGCGGCAAGCTGAACACCGTACGCGAACTGGTAGAGAAAGCCGACGGACTGATGGCAGACGCCTTTACCGGCCGTGCCGTACTGTACCGCGAGCGTGAAAACAAGACCCGCGAAGTGAAGCAGATAGACATCCGCGCCATCATGGACGGCAGCCAGCCCGACATCCCGTTGCAGAAAAACGACGTACTCTACATCCCCAGCATCCACGACCTGGAAGACCTGGGCAACGTACAGATATTCGGCGAAGTAGCTCATCCGGGCGACTATCCGTATGCCGACAACATGACCCTCGAAGACCTCGTGATCACCGCAGGCGGTCTGCGTGAATCGGCTTCCGTAGTACGTGTCGACGTGGCACGCCGCGTAAAAGATCCGAAGAGCACCGAAAGCCCCGCTACCATCGGACAGAACTTCTCTTTCGGCCTGAAAGACGGCTTTGTGGTAGACGGCGAACCGGGATTTACTCTCCAGCCTTACGACCAGGTATTCGTACGCCGCAGCCCGGGCTACAGCGCACAGCAGAACGTGGTAGTAGACGGTGAAGTGCTTTACGGCGGAACCTACGCCCTGAGCAGCAAGAACGAACGCATCAGCAGCATCATCGCCAAGGCAGGAGGCGCCACTCAGTTTGCCTACGTAAAGGGAGCCAAGCTTACCCGTGTAGCAAACGACGAAGAGAAACGCCGTATGCAGGATGTAGTGGATATGATGCGCAAGGAAATGGGTAACGGAGCAGTCGACTCACTCGGTCTGAAAGTACTCGACACTTTTACCGTAGGTATCAACCTGGAAGAAGCCCTTGCCAATCCGGGCAGCGATGCCGACATCGTATTGCGTGCAGGCGACGTGATCAGCGTGCCCGAATACGTGAACACCGTGAAAATCAGCGGTGCAGTGATGATGAGCAACACCGTATCCTATAAGCAGGGCGAAAGCGTGAAATACTACCTGAGCCAGGCAGGAGGCTACAGCCAGAACGCCAAGAAGAGCAAGAAGTTCATTGTCTACATGAACGGCCAGATAGCCGAAGTGAAAGGCAGCGGCAAGAAGCAGATCGAGCCGGGCTGCGAGATCATCGTGCCCAGCAAGCGCCACAAGCCGAACCAGCTAAGCAGCATCTTGGGCTATGCCACTTCGTTCGCTTCACTGGGAACCATGGCAGCATCCATTGCTAACTTGATAAAATAATATAGATTTCTCATAAGCCACAGGGAGCACGGTAAGGAACTTCTAAACCCAAGTCTTTTTCACTTACCAAGCCGTGCCAACTGTGGTATTTTTCACATAAACATATATGACTGAAAACAAAAACTATCAGCAACCGGACGTACAGGAACCGGAAAACGATGAACTCGAAATAGACTGGATGGAGATATTACGCAAAATTATCGCAATCCGCAAAACACTCTATAAAGCAGCTGGTGTAGGCGTAGTGCTGGGTATTATCATTGCCCTGAGCATTCCCAAACAATATACCGTAACAGTCACTCTTTCCCCCGAAATGGGTGGAGATAAAGCAAGTGGAGGCCTTGCCAGTTTAGCCTCTTCCTTCTTGGGCGGAGGAGCAAGCAACAGCCCTGACGCGCTAAATGCCACTTTGGCTCCGGATATCGTAGCCTCTACTCCATTTATTCTGGAACTTTTCAATACCCGTGTACAGACACTGGATGGCAAGCTGGATACTACCCTAGTAGCTTATCTGGATGAACAGCAATCTCCATGGTTCAGCTATATTGTAAAAGCTCCAGGTATGGCAATTGGAGCTATCAAGTCACTCTTTAGTGAAAAAGTTGATACAACGACAGTACTAAATCCTTTCCAACTGACTGAAAAAGAATTTAATAAAGTAGAAAATATAAGAAAGATTATTTTAGCTGACGTCGATAAAAAAACAGCCAAAACTACTATCAGTGTTACGCTGCAAGATCCAAAAGTAACCGCTATTGTAGCAGATAGTGTAGTAGCTAAGCTCCAGCAGTACATTATTGATTACCGTATCAAGAAAGCCAAGGAAGACTGTGCCTACCTGGAACAGCTTTATAAAGAACGCCAGCAGGAGTACTACGAAGCACAGAGCAAATACGCCCATTATTTCGACAGCAACCGCAACATTGCTTTACAGAGCGTACGTGCCGAACAAGAACGCTTACAGAATGACATGAATCTTGCCTATCAGGTATATAGCCAGGTAGCACAGCAGTTGCAGGTTGCCCGTGCCAAGATACAGGAAGAAAAACCGGTGTTTGCAGTTGTAGAACCGGCAACTGTACCTTTACAACCCTCCGGAACTAGCCGGAAAGTAATTTTAGTGGGAGTCGTGTTCTTTATTGTTTGTTGTGTCGGAGCATGGAAACTGCTAGGACAAGAATATTGGCAACAACTTAAAGGTAAAATCTGACATTAAAATAGAAAACATATTACAGTTTGTTGCAAACTTAAAGAATAAAATCCAACAAACGTTATGTTCATTTGAAATCACTTCTGCAAGCTGTTCAGGGAACTCCTTCCCATGACAATATGCAAATAATAATCGTTAAATTTGTAGATTTTTTTTAGACGGGTGCCGACTGGCGCCCGTCTAAAAGGGGATACCCTAAAATTGGAAGTTTACCTAAAATTGGATATTTACAATTCAAACTTTGATTATTAACACTTTGAAGATGACAGAAAAGATAATTCAATCAAAAAAGGATTTACATTTTTGGATATCTGAAGATAGAAAAAGGAATAATGCCAATTTCCCGTATTGGAAGTATCGAGCGAAATTATTCATTGGCAATGAAAATGCAATAGTGCGGCATTACCTTTATGTTTTAAGGCATTGTGAGTATCATTATAATAATAAAGGGAAATGGAATAAATTCCTCTACATCATTTTCAAAATTAGATTATGCCGCTTAGGAAGGAAATACAACCTGCAAATACCCATAAATAAAACAGGGTATGGATTAAGAATGATGCACCTTGCAGGAGGAGGAGGAGTATTGCTTAATATTTGTAGATGCGGAATTTATTGCGGTTTCAATTCTGGTGTACTAATCGGCAATAAAGATGATGAAGATGCCAGACCGACAATCGGTGATTATACGTCTTTTGGACCAGGAGCGAAAGCGTTTGGGAAAATTACAATAGGTAACAATGTATTTGTAGCAGCTAATGCAGTTGTTACAAAAAATATTCCTGACAATTGTATTTGCGGTGGTATACCAGCGAAAATAATAAAAGAGAAACAACCAAAACTATCAAATAATGCAATTTAAGTTAAATAGCATCAGCCAATATAGAACTCCTTTAATGGGAATAGCAACTATCATGATTATCATATGTCATACACTGTCGTATGGCGAAGGAGTTCTAATGCCTGATAAAATCTCAAAAATTGTTATTTGTGGAAATTTTGGTGTCGACATATTTCTCTTTTTATCTGGTATTGGATGCTATTACTCGCTCAATAAAGGTATAAATCTAACAAAATGGTATAAGAAAAGAATTATTCGTATATTTTTACCTTACACCTTTATACAAATTCCTTTTTGGATATATCGCATATTAGAAGGACATTTTAATCTTAAAGAAGAGTTATTATGCTTTTCTACTATTAGTTTCTGGACAAAGCACATTGGAGCTTGGTATGTAGCTTTACTTATCCCACTTTACTTTTTAACGCCTTATATATATAAATTAGTCTCAGAAAAGTGTAAATATGCATTTCTAAACGCTTTAATACTTATTTTTCTGCTACTTATTCTTTGTAACCTTGAGATTAATAAAACAAATGAAACGACTTACAATATATTATATAATCTACAGTGGGCCTTTTGCCGTGTTCCAAGTTTTATTATAGGTATGTATATCGCTCCTTTTGTAAAAAACAATACAACTATCAATGTTTTTAAAGTTATTGGATTTATCATAATACTATTAGGAATACATGTAGGAGTTCATAGATTTATAGATAAAGATATAGTTTTGTATTGGTGCTTAGCACTGCCATTAGTTCTGGGATTTACGTTCTTCCTTAGCTGGTTACCTCAAAATGGGATACTTCTAAACTCCATTTCATGGATGGGTGTTGTATCATTAGAATCTTATCTAGCCAACATTTATTTAAAAGATACTATTTATCAATATATAATTAATGCATATCCCCAAAAACCTAACATTTTATATGGTCATTATCTAGAATATACCTGTGTCATTATTCTAGGGTTAATTCTTTCATATATTATTCATAAAATAGTAAATAAATACGAAAAAGTATTATTCATAAAATAATATTTTCAATAATGAATGTAAGTAAAACCAAAAGACAAGTTTTTTATTTATATTGTAGTACAATTGGAGGAGTGCTGTTAGGAGTATTAGTGTCTATTTTAAACACCAGATCTTTAGCTCCTGCCGCTTATGGAGATGTACGTTATATCAATAATGTAATAGCCTTTTTTTCTGGCATTTTTTTATTTGGCTACTTCGTTTCCGGTAGTAGACTATTAGCATTAGCTGAAACTAAAGAAGAAGCTAGCAGAATTAAAGGTGTACAAGTTTGCATATTAGGAATTACTATTCTATTCATCATGATAACCATGATAATATGTGGTTTTATTCACCACTATTACCTCCACAAAAATTACTATTCCTTATTTTATATAGTGCTTCCAGTATGTAGTTCAACACTCATTTTAAACTATATAAATACATCTTCTCAAGGTGATAATAGTATTTCTATGATTGCTTCCGCTCGATTATTTCCTCAATTAATTTATTTAATTATAGCATTCTTCATATACAAGTTCTATGGAGCAACCAGCGAACGTATGTTGCTACTACAAAATGGAATAGCTGTTGTCGTATTGATATTCCTTATTTTTAAGAATGGCCCAAAGTTTTCTCAAATGAAACAAACATTCAAAAAATTAAACATAGAAAATAAGAAATATGGATTACAGGTATATTGGGGGTCATTAGCAAATGTATCTGTACAATACATAGCAGGATTAAGCCTAGGTGTATTAGGATCAGATAATACCGAAGTAGGATTTTACACTTTAGCTCTAACCTTAACATCACCTTTAATGATGCTTCCCAATGTAATAGGTACTACTTACTATAAAGAATTTGCGCACCAAGCAACAATTCAAAAAAAAATTCTAATAAGTACTTATGTAATGTCTGCAATTACACTCATTGGTTTTTGTGTATTAATTTATCCTGTAGTAAATATTCTTTACGACTCTTCCTACAGCAATATAGCATATTATGCCAGTATAATGGCTATAGGATTTACGTTACATGGCCTAGGTGATGTCTATAACCGTTTCTTAGGCGCACATGGTCTTGGGAAATATTTACGGAATGGAGCATTTATAAGTGGTAGTATCGCCTTATTAGGATATACAATAGGTATTTATTATGGAGGAATTATGGGAGCTATTATTACAAAAATACTTAGTTCCTGTTCATATTTCTTTATGATGCTTTTCTATTATAAGAAAGTCTCCAGAAAAAATATTACATAGAAAAAAAATAATATGAAAGTATATATTTTAACCCGTGAACCATTCCCCAATGGAATGGCAGCAACGAATCGTATCAAATGTTATGCTAAAGCAATTTTAGAAGAAGGTATTCCATGTGAAGTAATTATATTTACACGAACAGAAGTGTATGGAAAACAACCCAAAAATTTAGTTGGAGAAGGTACCTTTGAAGGTATTCCCTATAGATATATAGGAAAAACACCACTGAGAAATAAAAATATCTTCACACGGCAGATTAATGACTTTACTGACCGAATACGGGTTATGCATTATTTATTCAAATCTCTAACAAAGAATGACATTGTCTTAGGATATTGTAATACCTTTGTTTATTGGATTAATATTGTAATAAATATAATACACAAAAAACAGGCTTACTACATTCGTGAATTATGTGAATTGCCTTACGGTACATCACAAGAAACTGCAAAGACAATAAAATTACGCAAATTAACATTAAAAAAACAATTTCCAAAATGTGATGGTTTTATTGCAATATCAGATGCTTTAGTCGCCTTGGCCCAAAAATACAAAAAGCTTAATGCAAGCATCTTGAAACTTCCAATATTAGTTGATTATGAAAAATATTACATGATAGATAAATCAAAAGATGCTGAAATTCCTTATATATTTCATTCTGGAACACTATACGAACAAAAAGATGGGATTTTGGGAATGATAGAAGCTTTCGGCATAGCGTTAAGTCAAATACATCATCCTATATATTTTATTCTAACAGGAGAGATGAAGAATTCTCCGCATAAAAAAGAGATTGAAATATTAATTCAAAAATATCACCTTAAAGACAAGATTATATTCACTGGTTACCTATCAGACAATGATTTAAAAAATTATTTACAGAAATCATCTTTAGTTATCATTAATAAGTATAATACTCAACAAAATAAATATTGTTTTTCTACCAAATTAGCGGAATATTTAGCAGCAAATAAAGCAGTAATTATCACAGAAATCGGAGAAGCTATGAACTGGCTAGAAAATAAAAAGAATGCCTACATTGTAAAACCAGGAGATACTCAAGCCTTAGCTGATAAAATCATTGAAGCATTCCTTGATACAAGCCAACGAGAAGCCATAGCCAAAAACGGTAACTTAGTATGCAAAAACAATTTTGATTATCGAAGACATAGCAGCGAACTTATTTATTTTTTCAAAGATATTTCCCATAAAAATAAATAACGGATGAACGAAAAAAAATATATTAGCAAAAAGAAAGTCTTATTTTTTCTACCAAGTACAATTGGTGGCGCAGAAAGAATGACTATTACTATTGCAAAAATGTTACCACGAGATTTATTTGATGTAAAGTTTGTTATTGTACATAAATCTCTTGGTGATATTACCGCATTCATTCCAAATGAATATGAGATCATACATATTCCTATACATAATATATATTGTGCTACAACATTACGCATGATGAAAATCATTCATAAAGAAAGAGCTGATATAGTATTTTGCTCATTACTTTACATGAATGCAAGACTAATTATAGCTGCGAAATTATGTGGAATAAAAGTCATAGTAAGGAATAACATAGAACTAAGTAAATGTACTTCATGGTTATCCCCCATGCTTGTAAAACTTACTTATCGATGGGCCGATATGATAATAGCCCAGCAAGAAGAGATGCGTAATGAATTGATTAAACTTCCCAAAGTAAACCAAAACAAAGTCGTCGTGATGCATAATCCATTGGATTATGATACGATAAATAAAAAATCTACAGCATCATCCCCATATTCTAATGATGATAAACAAATAAAATATGCATGTGTTGGCCGATTTGGATATGAAAAAGGACAAGATCTCTTAGTAAAAGCTTTTGAACTGGTTCGAGCTCAAAAAGAGAATGTACAATTATATATTATAGGAAAATATGACTGGGACAAAACGTTTGATAATAGCATAAAGGAATATGTGAATGAACATAACCTTACAGATTATGTTCATTTTATCGGATTCGATAATAATCCTTACAGATGGGTTAAATATTGTGATTGCTATGTAATGCCATCTAGACAAGAAGGCTTACCTAATGCTCTTATCGAAGCAATGTATTTAGGACGCCCAGTAGCAGCAACTATGTGCATTCCAATAATTCAACGAATTGTAAAAAACGGATATAATGGATATCTTGCTGAAAGCGAAAACATTGATTCTATAGCTTCATGTATGATTAAAGCTCTTGAATTAAAAAATTTTGAAATGACATATCAACCAGCATCAAAAGAAGCTTTTATAAAAATTTTTATGTATATTTAACCACAAGAAGTTACATATACCAATTATTATATTGTTATCTAAACAATGAATATATCAAAATTTTTCTATAGTACTTTTATTCTGTATCTTTGGATAGGATATTTTTTATATGACGTACTTGGAATCGCTTACATAGATGAATTGTATGTTGTTATACTTTTAATAATTTTACTTGTAAAGAAATGGAATAAGGAATTCAAACTATTTATTAGCATTATGTTTTTTTACGTTGCTTATTCCTTATTATATGGAGCAAATCATAGCCCACAAGCTATCCTACTTGATACTTTACAACAAAGTAAACCATATATATTTTTTTATTTTGCCTACTCTTTCTCCATTTCTTTTACTAAGATTCAACGTAAAATACTTATTGCACATATAGTTTTCTTTTCTCTTTTTGCAGCAATAATAGGTTATTCATTAGATTCTACATTTTATTCAGGGTTATTCAATCATCCAACAAATTATGCAAACTCGATGTTTGCTTACGCAATATTAATATTATATCTCAATGATAAAAATAAAAAAAGCATATTCTTTTGTGCAATTATATTAGCATTAGGATTACTTTGTACCCGTTCAAAATATTACGGAAGTGTCATCTTAGCATATTATTTTATTTTCTTCTGTAAAGAGCGGATAAAAGTCAATTTCAAGTATTTATCATATGGATGTATTTTGATTGCGGTAGTCATGTATTTTACTATGGAGAAATTGAGAATGTACGTTTTTGATGCAGATCCTGATTCTATCGCTAGAACTGCTTTATATGTAAATGCCCCTAACGTGTTTTTAGATTATTTTCCTTTTGGCTCGGGATTAGGTAGTTACGCCGTATGGTTTTCTGGAGAATATTATTCACCAATTTACGATATTTATAATCTTTCTAATATATATGGACTAAGCAGAGAATATCCTAATTGGATAGCGGATACCTTTTTCCCAAGTTTGGCCCAAATAGGATTTGTAGGAACTATATTATTCTTTTTATTCTGGAAACAAAGAATATATCAACTCAATCTGATTTCAAAAAAGAATTTTCATTTGTATAAAATTGGTATGTGTATATTGACATGTCTAGCAATAGAGTCATTAGCAGGCCCTTTATATGTAACAAATTATAATGCTATATACTTTTTATTATTAGGACTAATTTGTCGGAATGAACTAATCCTTTCAAAAAGATTTAGTGCCAATAACGAATTTATTTACAACAAATAACCAGAATTATGGACAAGCAAAAAATAAAATTTTTACTTTCTAATCCAAGAGAATTATTATTACGACTTACGTTTTATGTTTCTAAGTATTTTAAAGATGAAACATATATTAAATTACAGTTTCTCATAAAGTATGGTAAGTTTTTAAATCTCCACAATCCTAAAACATATCGAGAAAAATTGCAATGGCTAAAATTATATTATCATCGCCCAGAAATGTCCATAATGGTCGATAAATATGAGGTAAAAAAATACGTAGCTGACAAAATTGGTAGTCAATATATAATTCCTCCAATAGGCATCTACAAACATTTTGATGATATTAAATTTTCCGAATTGCCCAATAAATTTATATTAAAATGTACACACGATAGTGGTTCATACGTAATTGTACACGACAAATCAAAATTCCTATCCTCACCAGCATTTGACCGGGCCAAGCATAGAATTGAAAAAGGACTAAATCGAAATTATTTTTTTATTCATAGAGAATGGCCTTACAAATCACTAAAACCAATGATTCTTGTTGAAGAACTTTTGGAAGATGAAAAGAATAATTTTTTAACAGATTATAAATTTTATTGTTTCAATGGAATTCCCCAAATCATGTATATATCACACGATATAGCGAAGCAAGCTTATACGGACTTTTTTGATATGGATTACAATCATTTACCAATAAAAATGAAAGATCCGAACTCTAAAAATCCTCCAAAACAACCAGCAGAATTTGAAGAGATGAAAAAGTTAGCACAAATTCTAAGCAAAGGACTTCCACATGTCAGAGTTGACTTTTATGTAGTAAACCATAGAATTTATTTTGGAGAACTTACTTTTTTTCACAATGGAGGATTATTCCCATTATATCCACAAGAATGGGACTACAAATTAGGAGATATGTTACAACTTCCAACTGAAATAATTAACAACTGTTGCAAAGAAGAAAAATAGAAATAAAAACATCATCTGATGAAACAACTTATTTTTTATGCTCCTTTAGGTAAAGGAGTACCAGCAGAAAAAATTGGAGGTGCGGAAGCTGGATGCCTCAAGACAAAACAAATTTATGAAAATGCAGGAATCCAAGTTATCCCTTTGAGCAAGCCAGCTATTAGCAGAGGGAAAATCCGTTTCATAATAGAGATGTTTATTCTACCTATTAAATTATCTTTTTTACTTCTTAAATACCCCAAGGCCGTCCTTCATATTGTTGGCTTCTACACAAAAATAGCTAAATATGAATGGCTACTAATGCAAATAGGAAAACATATGGGACATAAAATCATCTATGAACTACGCAATGGTTCCATGATTCGAACTTATCAAGAAGGGACAAAAAGTTACAAGAAGACCCTCAAAGACTTATTGTTAAAGCCAGAAATAGTCTTATGTCAAGGTTTGGAATATGTGGATTTCATCTACAAAAAATGGAAAGTAAAACGTAGTTACTATCCTAACTACATAATGGATAGTTTTCTTTCGGAAAACTATTCTGCTAATTTGTCTCCTGTAAGATTAATTTATTTTGGTAGAGTCACAAAAAGTAAGAATATAGATATCATTATCAAAACGTTATCTTTAATTCGTCAGGCAGGTATTAATGCTGTTTTAGAAATTATTGGAGGATATAACGAACAATATAAGTTATTACTAGATAATATAATCCGGGAAGAAGATATTTCGAATTATGTAACTTTCTATGGACGTAAACCTTTTAGCTACATTGCTAAACGATTGCAATGTTCCCACTATTTTGTTTTTCCATCACAAGAAAAACAAGAAGGACATTCAAATTCATTAACGGAAGCTATGGGATGCGGAGTAGTACCAATTGTAAGTGATGCAGGTTTTAATGAATCTATCTGTGGAATATCCGATCTAGTAATTAAAACAATTAATGCTAACAATTTTGCTAATAAAATCATTGACATAGAAAAAAAGAATTTGTGGAAAAGTTATTCTGAACAAGTATTTCAACGAGTAAAAGAAAATTATACACAAAAAATAGTAAGTAAAAAACTAATAGAATATGTAGAACCATTATTTGAATCTTAGTACCATATGTCTTATAGGCTTCAAATTATTGATTTTTTACGTGGATTTTCAATTTTCACCATTGTATTAATGCATTTGATACAAAGCTACTCCATACCAAATTGGCTTTATAAAATTACATCATTTGGCGGCGCAGGTGTACATGTCTTTATTCTTTGCTCAGGATTTGGACTTTATGTATCACACATAAATAAACCTTTAAGTTATCAAGCATTCTTAAAAAGAAGATTTGGACGTATTTATTGGCCGATGGCTATAGCATGCTTACTAACTGCAGCGTGGATGGCATTTCAGGGAAAAGATTGGTTAATTCCTTTAATTAGTAACTTATTTCTATTTAAAATGTTCGTACCTCAATTAGAATGTTCTATGGGCGGGCATATGTGGTTTATATCTACGATTATCCAATTCTATTTAGCTTGGCCCTTAATTGTAAAATTAATGAAGATTAAGTCTGGAGGATGGATTGCATTAGCTATTAGTCTCTTATGGTCAACGATTGTAGCATGGTTAGGGTATAGTGAAGAAAGAGTATGGAATAGTTTCTTTTTACAATATTTGTGGGAATTTTGTTTAGGAATAAAATTAGCAGAGTTATATGTAAAAACGCCCTCCTTGTTAAACACATTACCATGTATACAACTTGTTTTAATATGTGTAGTAGGAATTGTATTAACCGGTTTAACTGGATGGTTAGGCTTTCCTTGGAGATTATATAATGATATACCTTCATTGATGGGATATACATCTTTAGCTTTAATAATATATCAAACGAAAATAGGGGCTATAAATAATTTATTTCGTAACATAAATAAATGTTCTTATGAATGGTATTTAATCCATGTATTAGCATTTCAAATAGTGGTATACATATTAAACGGAACATCACCATTATTCATAGAAGTTGTGGCATGCTTATTATTTTCTTATATTAGTGCTTTATGTTTTGCCAAATTACTAAATAATAGATTCTTTAAATCCTAAATATTTATTATTTATGGAAAATATAAAAATTTTAAACGTTAATATACTCCTTATTACGGAAGAAGAGTTACTACAGCGATTACACAAAGGAGTTTTGATTACACCTAACCTTGACCATCTTATAAAACTTCAGAAGGATAAAGCACTTTATAAATGTTATCAGAAAGCTGATTGGATAATATGTGATTCTAAGATTCTGTATTTGTGCTCAAAGCTATTAAAAAAATCTTTAGTAGAACCAATTCCTGGAAGTTCTTTTTTTACCCATTTGTATGAATATCATCGAGATGATGAGAATTTCAAAATATTTTTACTAGGAGCAATGGATGGGATAGCAGAAAAAGCAAAAGAAAATATAAATCGTAAAATAGGACGCGAAATAATAGTTGGTGCCTATTCCCCTTCTTATGGATTTGAAAATAAACCGGAAGAAAACGAACACATTTGCAAGATGATACGTAATAGCAAAGCCAATGCAGTATTAGTTGGAGTTGGTTGCCCCAAACAAGAAAAATGGATATTTGCACATAAAGACAAAATACCAGAAGTAGATATTTGGATGGCATTAGGTGCAACAATTGATTTTGAAGCGGGAAATATAAAACGTGCTCCAATTATATTTCAAAAATTAGCATTAGAATGGTTATATAGATTCATAAAAGAACCTAAACGATTATTCAAACGTTATTTTGTAGATGACATGAAATTTTTCTATTATTTTTCAAAACAACTATTAGGTATATATAAAAATCCTTTTTCAGATAAATGACATATAAATAAAACCTATCAAGATATTTCCATAAAAAAATCTATGATGCAACCCAAAAGTAAAGTAAGAATAAAAGAACAATAAATATATCAACTCTCTAAAACTCATAGAACAGTTTAAACAATAAAATCTTTGCAAAAAATTACTTATTCAAAAAACACATAAAAGTTGAATTATGTTACAGATTAATGTTGAATTAGGGAATAAAACAATTTTTATAACCGGTATTGCTGGATTTATAGGAAGTAATTTAGCAATAAATCTTTTAAAAAAGGGAAATGGGATACGAGTCATCGGTATTGACTCTATTACTAACTACTACGACACTTCCCTAAAAGAAGAAAGACTAGAGAAATTAAAACAATATAATAATTTCATTTTTATCAAAGGAAATATTGCAGATAAAGGATTGATAGAAGAAATCTTCCAAAAATATCAACCTAACATCATAGTTAACTTAGCCGCACAAGCAGGTGTACGCTACAGTATTACTAATCCTGATGCATACGTAGAAAGTAATCTGATTGGTTTCTACAATATTCTGGAAGCATGCAGACATTCAAATCCGCAAGTAGAACATTTAGTATATGCATCTTCGTCAAGTGTATACGGAAGCAACAAGAAAGTTCCATATAGCACAGATGACAAAGTAGACAACCCAGTAAGTTTATACGCTGCTACTAAAAAAAGTAATGAACTGATGGCACATGCATATTCAAAACTATATAATATTCCGTCTACAGGATTACGATTCTTCACTGTATATGGACCAGCAGGAAGACCAGATATGGCTTACTTTGGATTTACCAACAAATTACGAGAAGGTAAAACTATACAGATATTCAATTATGGTAACTGTAAACGTGACTTTACTTACATTGATGATATCGTGGAAGGAGTTATCAGAGTAATGCAACACGCACCAGAGAAACAAAACGGAGAAGACGGATTACCTATTCCTCCATACAAAGTATACAACATTGGTAACAATCAACCAGAAAATCTACTAGATTTTGTAACAATTCTCCAAGAAGAACTGATTCGTGCAAAAGTACTACCTGAGGATTATGATTTTGATGCCCATAAAGAACTCGTACCAATGCAACCTGGAGATGTTCCTGTAACCTATGCTGACACAACACCACTGGAAGAAGATTTTGGATTTAAACCATCTACGTCTCTAAGAGATGGATTAAGAGCCTTTGCTGAATGGTATGCATCCTACTATTTAAAAAATAACGAACTATGAAAGATTCTAAAAACCTTCAAATTGCCGTAGCAGGAACAGGCTATGTAGGACTGTCCATCGCTACCCTATTGGCACAACACCATCAGGTGACTGCTGTAGATGTAATCCCCGAAAAGGTTGAAAAAATTAATAACCGCATCAGTCCGATACAAGATGAATACATCGAAAAGTATTTAAAAGAAAAGGAACTGAACCTAATAGCTTCATTGGATGGAGCTTCTACTTATAAGAATGCTGATTTTGTAGTCATCGCAGCTCCTACAAACTATGACCCAATAAAGAATTATTTCGACACGAGCCATGTAGAAGAAGTAATAGACCTGGTACTGGAGGTAAATCCTGATGCTGTAATGGTAATCAAGAGTACCATTCCGGTGGGTTACTGCCGCAGCCTATATGTAAAGTATGCCGAAAAGTTCCGTAACACTCCGGCCTTGGCTGGAAAGAAGTTTAACCTGCTGTTCTCGCCAGAGTTCTTGCGTGAAAGCAAGGCGCTGTACGACAACCTCTACCCCAGCCGTATCATTGTAGGTTACCCGAAACTGATTGATGGAAGAGACGAAGAAAACGAAGCAATAAAAGCTATTGCAGGAGAGCATTTAGAGGAAAAAGCGAAAGAATTCGCAGCCCTGCTACAAGAAGGTGCCATCAAGGAAAATATCGATACACTATTCATGGGCCTGAAAGAAGCAGAAGCGGTAAAACTGTTTGCTAATACTTATCTGGCATTACGTGTAAGTTACTTCAATGAACTGGATACATATGCAGAAGTAAAGGGTCTGGATACACAGGCCATCATCCAGGGTATCTGTCTGGACCCACGTATCGGTACACATTACAATAATCCTTCATTCGGCTACGGTGGCTACTGCCTGCCAAAAGATACAAAACAGTTGTTGGCTAACTATGCGGATGTACCAGAAAACTTGATTCAGGCAATCGTAGAAAGCAACCGTACGCGTAAAGATTTCATTGCAGAACAAGTATTAAACAAAGCAGGCTATTATTCAACGAACTCACAGTGGAATGTAAATAAAGAACATGAAGTAATTGTAGGAGTTTATCGCTTAACGATGAAATCGAACAGTGACAACTTCCGTCAAAGTTCTATTCAGGGTGTAATGAAACGAATCAAGGCTAAGGGAGCTACAGTTATTATCTATGAACCCACATTAGAAGATGGAACTACTTTCTTTGGCTCAAAGGTGGTAAACAACTTAGAGGAATTTAAGAAACAGAGTAATGCCATCATTGCCAACCGTTACGATGCGTGTCTGGATGATGTGAAAGACAAAGTATATACACGTGACATTTTCCGCAGGGATTAAAAACGTCCAAAGGCTATTAAAACCAGCATGCAAAATCATATAGTTATTATGGCAGGCGGCATAGGAAGCCGTTTCTGGCCCATGAGTACATCCGAATATCCCAAACAGTTTATCGACGTAATGGGGGTAGGAAAATCGTTGATTCAGCTCACAGTGGAGCGTTTCAAGGATATCTGCCCGAAAGAGAATTTCTGGGTGGTGACATCGGAAAAGTATGTCGACATAGTAAAGGAACAGTTGCCGCAGATTCCGGCTCAGCATATTCTGGCGGAACCGGAAGCAAGGAATACGGCGCCGTGTATCGCGTATGCGTGCTGGAAGATCCGAAAGGAGTTTCCGCAGGCGAACATCGTGGTGACGCCTTCGGATGCGCTGGTGATTGATACGGCGGAGTTTGCACGCTGCATTGCCGTGGCACTGGAGAAAACAGCGGACTCGCAGGCTATCGTGACCTTGGGGATGAAGCCTACCCGACCGGAAACGGGCTACGGGTATATTGCTGCTCAGGGTGAAGCGGACGCAAAGGGTATCTGCAAGGTGGAAGCGTTTAAGGAGAAACCGGACGTGGAAACGGCAAAGGGGTATCTGGCTGCGGGGAATTATTTCTGGAACGCGGGGATATTTGTGTGGAACGCGGATACGATTACGAATGCCATACGCAGGTATGCGCCGCAGATTGCCGGAGTGATGGACGAGCTGGAGCCTGCCTTGTTTACGGACAAAGAGGCGGAGGAGCTGAAGCGCCTCTTCCCTACTTGCGAGAAGATTTCAATCGACTATGCGGTGATGGAGAAGGCGGAAGATATCTTTGTGCTGCCGGCGGAGTTCGGATGGAGTGACCTGGGTAGCTGGGGTTCGCTGCGCACCTTGCTGCCGCAGGATGAAGCGGGCAATGCCAAGGTTGGCAGCCGGGTGGATATGTACAACTGCCGGAACTGTGTGGTGCATGCGGCAGAGCACAGACAGGTGGTGCTGGAGGGTCTGGAGGGCTACATCGTAGCGGAGAAGGACGGACGTCTGCTGGTGTGCCGCCTGAGTGAGGAGCAGCGCATCAAGGATTTTGCTGCGGGGAAATAACCGGACTGCCTTAACATAGCATTTTATACGGGAATCGCCACGGTACTCTATACAGAGGGTAGCGTGGCGATTTTTTTGTTTCTACAGTGAGCTTTGTATAAAAAATGTTATAGAGAATGAGATTTTGTTCCTAAAAAACTCTCTATTTAAAATTAATTATATAATTTAGAGGATACATAAAAATACAAGAACTATACAAGTAATATAAACTATATCAAAATACACACACAAACGGGACAGTTGACTGACTACAAGGAAATACACTAATTGACAACGAGAATATATACAATATATTTTAACCTTAAAATCGAAAATAGAGTATTAACCTTAATAGTTTAACTATGCAAAAACGATCATTTCTAGTAGTCACAATGTTCCTGGTAGGAATGTTTCTGACTGGGATTTATGCTCAGACAATTACTGTAAGCGGAAATGTTACCAGTAAAGAAATGAGCGATCCTCTAATTGGAGTAAACGTATTGGTAAAGGGAACTACCAATGGTACTGTAACCGACCTGAACGGTCATTATTCTATTACTGTGGGACCGGACGATGTGCTGGTATTTTCGTATATCAGCATGCAAACGGTGGAAGAAACAGTGAAGGGAAGAAAGGTTATCGATGTTTCTATGGTTTCGGATACCGAAAGCCTGGGTGAAGTCGTGGTAACGGCTATGGGTATCCAGCGCCAGTCGGAAACGTTGACGTATTCTGCACAGACTGTGGGAGGTAGTGATGTGAACGACATCAAGAGTGTGAACATGATCAACTCACTGCAGGGTAAAAGTGCCGGTCTGATGATTACACCAAACTCTACCGGAGCCGGAGGTTCTTCTAAAATCCTGTTCCGCGGTAACAAGTCTATCAGTGGTAGCAACCAGCCGCTGATCGTAGTGGACGGTGTGCCGGTAATGAACAGTGTTTCGGGTGCTCAGGTAAGCAGCAACTATGGTGGCGAACGTGACGGTGGCGACGTGATGTCGACTATCAACCCGGATGATATCGCTTCTATCACATTGCTGAAAGGTGCATCGGCTGCCGCATTGTATGGTGCCGTGGCTGCCAATGGTGCTATCATGATCACAACCAAGTCGGCTCAATCGGGCAAAGTTTCAATCAACGTGTCCAGCAATACCACTATGGAAACTCCAATGGTTCTTCCGGAATTCCAGAATACATATGGAGTCAGCGACAACGGTACATACAGCTGGGGCGAAAAACTGGCTTCGGAAGCACCTAACTATGCGAAAGAATTCTATCGCACCGGATTTACAACAAACAACTCTATCTCGCTGGCCGGTGGTAATGAAAATATCCAGGCGTACTTCTCTTATGGTAACGTGTACTCGGAAGGTATGACTCCAAGCAATACCTACCGCAGCCATAACCTGAATTCGAAAGTGGGATTTAATGTCCTGAAGAATATTCACATTGACTTCAGCGCCAAGTATACCAACCAGTATGTGAAGAATCAGGCTGCTGCCGGATTCCTGTTCAACCCGCTGACTGGTGTATATCTGTTCCCGAGAGGTGAAGACTGGAACTACTATAAAAACAACTTCGAGGTGTATGATGAATCGAGAGGATGTAATATCCAGAACTGGACAAACACCGGACTGCAGCAGTACAGTAACCCTTACTGGACACTGAACCGACAGACTCCGATCACCGACCGTCACCGTTATGAATTTGGAGGAAGCATCAAGTGGGATATTACCCAAGACTTGAATATTCAGGGACGTATGCGTTACGAAAGAGGTGAAGAACGCTGGCAGCATAATCTGTATGCTTCAAGTATCGCCAACTTATACCCGATGGGACGTATGAAGGATAACCGTTACTTCAGCGATCAGCTGTATGGTGACGTCTTGCTGAGCTACAGCCATACATTCAATGATTTCCTTGTTTCGGCAACTGCCGGTTCAAGCTTCACTAAGAGCAAGACTGCACATGTTGACTTATGGGCTGAAGGTACTCAGTTTACTTCACCCGGAAACGGTAACATATATTACCCGAACATCTTCACTCCGAACAACTACTACGGAAACATGTCTGTTGTAGGCAAGAATGATAACTGGAATACAGAAAAACGTCTGAACGCTGTATTCGCTACAGCTCAGTTCGGCTACAAGGATGGTTTGTTCGTCGACGTATCTGTACGTAACGACTGGTCGTCTGCACTGGCTTACACAGAAAGCTGCTCGTTCTTCTATCCGTCTATCGGAGGTAGCTTCCTGCTCGACAGATTTGTTGATATGGGCAAGAACGTGAATTTGCTCAAGGTACGTGCCAGCTACTCTATCGTAGGTAATGACGTGCCGGTGTTTATGAGTAACCTGCTGTACTCACTGCAGTCGCAGGGTGCTATCACTCCACCGGAAAATGCTCCGTTCCGTACATTGAAGCCGGAAAAGACTCATTCTATCGAAGTGGGATTCGACGGTACATTCTTCCAGAACCGACTGACTATGGGACTGACATACTATAAGACAAATACCAAGAATCAGTTCTTCTCTGTAGCTGCTCCGTATGAATCGGGATTGCGCAACCGTTATGTAAACGCCGGTAACGTACAGAACCAGGGATTCGAATTCAGCGCAGGATGGTATCAGCAGTTTAATGATGATTTCAGCTGGAGTACAGACCTGAACCTGTCGTACAACGACAACAAAATCGTAGAACTTGTAGATGACCTGCCAAACGGACTGACACTGACAGACTTCGGTGGTGCCAAGATTATCCTGAAGAAGGACGGATCGTACGGTGACTTGTATGTACGCCATATCATGCGCGACGAAAACGGCAGACCGATGAAGGATGAAACTACCGGTAACCCGATAGTAAGCGGTGACACAACCGAGGATATGATTTATGCCGGCAACATGAATGCGAAGTTCAACGCCGGATGGTCGAATACATTCCATTATAAGGACTTTACTCTATCGTTCCTGATTGACGGTAAGTTCGGAGGCAAAGTGTTGTCAATGACAGAAGCAACACTGGATGGCTGGGGCGTTTCAAAACGTACCGGAGATGCACGTAACGCAGGTAAGGTAGTGGTAGACGGCGTGGAATTTGATCCGAAAGCATGGTATACTACAACGGGAGCTAGTAACTTCAACAGTCCGTATGCCAATGAATTCTATGTTTACGATGCTACAAACGTACGTCTGCGTGAATTGAGCCTGGGATATACGTTCCGTAACCTGTTCGGCGTAGGAAAGAACCTGACAGCTGCTATCATCGGACGTAACCTGTTCTTCTTCTACAAAGATGCTCCGATGGATCCGGATGTATCTGCAGGTACTGGAAATGGTGTGCAGGGTGTAGACATGTTCGCACTGCCTACTTCTCGCAGCTTTGGTCTGAATCTGAAACTTAACTTCTAAAAAAGCCTGATTATGAAACGAAATAAATTTTATCAATATGCCATTCTGCTGGCTCTCCCGTGGTTAGGAAGCAACTTGATGACTTCTTGTACCGACAGTTTTGAAGATCTGAACACAAACAGTGTGCAGGTAGACCCGAATGATCTGCCATTCTCTGCACAGTGTACCGAACCGATGCAATATTGCTATCCGCCTCAGCAGAACATGTTCCAGTTCTGGACAAACTTGACAATCGACTTGTACAGCGGTTATTTCATGACTCCGAACGGTAACTTTACCAATGGAGATATGGGGGAAAACCGCGGACACAGTGGAGGTATGTACGAAAACTATTACCTGCATATATTCAACAATACACGACGGATCATCGCCGATTGTGACCAAAAGGGTACACTGGGACTTTCCGGCGTAATGAGAGTCGTACAGGCATATGGTACACTCATGACTACCGATGCTTACGGTCCGCTGGCTTACAGCTCGATCTTGTCGGGAGAATATGAATCGTACTATCCATTCGACAGCCAGCAACAGCTGTTCGTAGCTATGCTGAAGGATCTGGAGAAGGCTATCACCGATATCAAAGGAATGAGTGAAGGCGAAAAGGTTACTCTCGCTACTTTCGACTGCTGGTGTAATGCTGATACTGAACTGTGGGTAAAGGTGGCCAATACGTTGAGATTGCGCATGGCGCTCCGTCTGTCTAAACGTGAGGCTGAAATGAAGGAAGCCGGCATAGACCTGAAACAGGTGGCTACAGAAGCGGCTGCCAATACGCTGGCAACCGTAAATACGGATATTGTCATCGACAAGAGTCTGGAAAACGAAATGTGGCTGATGTTCAACTGGGGTGACTGCGGATTCAACGCGAATCTGGTTACGCTGATGACAGGTATGAAAGACCCGCGCCAGCCGTTGTACATGACAAAGAATATCAAGGATGTTACCAACCTGGAAGGTAAGGTGGTAGTACCGGCCAATACACAGTATCTGGGTATCCGATTTGCCAGTGGTCTGCCGGGAAAACCGAACAACTGGGCTAACTTCTCTCAGTGGATCGACCCGCAAAATACAATCGGAGTATACTCTATGCCACTGCCTATCTTCAAGGCTGCTGAATCTTATTTCTTGCTGGCTGAAGCTAAATTGCGCTGGGACATCGGTTCTGCAAGCGTACAGAGTCTGTATGAAGACGGTATCCGCGTATCTATGACAAACGAGCTGAGCTATCGCGGAAAATATGCCGGCATAGATGCTTATGCTGCAGGAGCTGTGGATGAATACATCAACGGTACGACAACTCAGGTTGATTTTGAAGATCCGGTAGATCCGAAACTGAACACACCGGCTGTAAACAAACTTTGTGTAAAATGGGACGAAGGAGCCAGCAACGAGGAAAAACTGGAACGTATCATTACACAGAAGTATTTCGCTCTGTTCCCGCTTTCTATCGAAGCATGGGCTGAACAAAGACGTACCGGTTATCCGCACTTATTCCCTGCTTACGTAGACGAAAGTAACGGTGGAGTAAACAAGGAAGAAGGTGTACGCCGAGTTATCTACAGCAGCAACGCATATGATACAAATGCACAGGGTGTCGCCATGGGTCTGGAACTGTTGAATAAGGAAAATTCAAGCAAAAACGGTATTTCGGGCGATAAGGGTGGTACACACCTCTGGTGGGATAATGCCAATAAAGGAAATTTCTGATACATAAGTTTTTCTAATGAAACGGGTGGGCTTTACGGCCTGCCCGTTTTTTTATATTGTCTGCCGATACAACTGGTAAGTAAGGGTACTCCAGACAGAGGGTATCGTAGCGATTTTTTTGTATTGGCTTGGCACTTTAAGGTTTATTTGTTTACTTTGTAAGTATCAACTACTAAATGCATTCAGGTATGGAAAGCTATATTCGTTTTGACTGGGCTATGAAGCGCCTGTTGCGCAACAAAGCTAATTATGCGGTGCTGGAGGGACTGCTTACCACGCTGCTGGAGGAAAAAGTGACCATCCAGAAGCTGCTGGAGAGTGAAAGTAACCAGGAGGATGAATTCGACAAGTATAACCGTGTGGATATGCTGGCGGAAAACTCGAAGGGAGAACTGGTGCTCATCGAGATTCAGAACAATAATGAGTATGCGTATTTCCAGCGGATGCTGTTTGGCGCTTCGAAGCTGGTAACAGAGTACATCAACCGCGGACAGGGATACGACAAGGTACGTAAGGTGTACAGCATCAACATCGTGTATTTCTCTCTGGGACACGGCAAGGATTTTGTATATCACGGAAAGACGGAGTTCGTGGGAATTCATGAAGGGGATGTGCTGGAACTGAGTCCGTTTCAGAAACAGACATTCAAAGTGGACAAAGTGAGCCAGCTTTATCCGGAATATTATATACTGAAAGTAAATGATTTTAACCGGGTGGCAAAGACGCCGCTGGAAGAATGGATTTATTACCTGAATACGGGAAATGTGCCGGAGAATGCTACGGCGCCGGGACTGGATGCGGTGAAGGAACGGCTGAAGCTGGATCGCATGAGCCGGGAGGAGCTGAACGCGTATTACAAACACTTGGATAATATCGTGATTTTACGGGACAATATAGAAACGGAACGTGCAGAAGGACGTGCGGAAGGACGTGCAGAAGGTCGCGCAGAAGGTCGTGCGGAAGGTCGCGCAGAAACACAAACCGCTATCGCACGCAACCTGAAGTCGCTGGGCATGAGCAACGAACAGATTGCAGCAGTTACGGGACTGACAGAGGAGGAAATAAACAAATTGTAAAACAAGTGCAAAAGTTATTTCATTTTTACATTAAAGAAAGCAGATGCGACTGAATATTACCCATATCAACAAAATAAAGAAAGCTGACATTGTTCTAAATGGTTTGACTGTCATTGCCGGAAACAATGATTCGGGAAAGAGTACAGTAGGAAAGCTATTGTTTTCAGTCATTAAGTCACTCAGTAATGCTGACAGACTGAGCTCACAATCGCAGGACAGAATCATGAGATTGAACTGCGCAGCACTTTATATGTATGTAAAGCATACCGAGACAGAGTCGGGAGAAAAAATCAAAGGGGTGATTCTGCCGTCTACTGCTGCCGCTTTCCTGAAAGAGGTGGAATCTTTTGCGAATGACAAACGATGGGTCAGTCAGTTGAAAGATAAACTGGAAAAAATAAACATTGTACCGCAGCAAAGGGCTAAAATTATAAGAAGCATAGACCAACTGGTACAATTGGCTACCGAAAGCAGCAACTCCGAAAAAATGCTGGAACGGGCTTTCCAAAGTATCATAGGAGCCGAATTTCTTAATTCTATCTGTACATACAATACAGAAATGTCTGAAATTTGTTTTTCTGAAGAACAGGGGAAAGATATAACCATACAGATAAAAGAGAATAAGGTAACGGAGTTTAAATGTAAAACGGAAACTTTTGTCAAAGACGCTACGCTGGTAGAATCGCCACTGTATATTCATCTGATAGATATCCTGGCAAATGCACAAATGCCGGGAGGACATTATTTCAATATTGCCGGAAAGGATGTATTACGCCCGCTGATAAATTATCACATAAAGGATATGGCACAGAAACTGGATGCTTTCCGTTTCTCGCTGCCTGATAACGTCTACTCTCCTTTTATACAAAAGGCACAGACACTTACTGATAACATCACTGGCGGACATTTCTATTTTGACAATGCAAAACGAAACATGTACTGGAAAAAGGGAGAACAGAATTATGCACCGGTTAATGTTGCTTCCGGAATAAAGGCTTTCGGTGTCTTGCAGATGTTACTGGAAACGCAAGCGCTGGATGAAAGTAAAATTCTGATATGGGATGAACCGGAAAATCATCTGCATCCGGAATGGCAGATCAAATTCGCGTCTGTGCTGGTAGAACTTGCCAAAGCGGGAATCCCTATCTTAATAAGTTCACACAGTCCTTATTTCATACAGGCCGTGAGATATTTCGCTGATAAATTGTCGATGAATGACTTTGTAAATTATTATCTGGCAGAGGAAACAGAAGACGAACTGTGTGTGCTGGAAGATGTTACGGACGATTTGAACCGGATTTTTATGAAACTGGCACAGCCTATGAATGAAATTGTAAACCTTGGCTTGTAACTGCAATGAATATGACTCCTGAACATATTTACAAGCAAGTAATGACAAAAACGGGTGTCACACCATGCAGTCTATGTCAGTTGCATGTTCCTTGCCAGCACACACCTTCTTGCATCTCTTTACAACAAACGCCTGTTATCAATCTGGATGAAGTGGAAACACAATGGCACAGTGCGCAGGGATGTGCTTCTTCTCCTTCGTCTGATGCTCTTTCGTATACGAAAAAAGTATTGTGCTTTGTTGAACTGAAAGGGTGGAAAGAGTTTTTGTCACATCAGCCAATTGCTCAAAAACCATTGGCTTCCGAAAAGGAAAAACAAGTACTTGAAAAAAGGATAACCAGACAGGCAGGAAAATATGACTTGCAACGCAAACTGCTGGAGAGTATAAAGTTATGTGAAGATATTACAACCTGTAACCTGAACACAGGGCAAATTCAGATTGCTTTTATTCTGGTAACGGATGTAAATGTGGCAAGTAATCCTCTAAATGTATTAACACAGCAACTGAATATGCTGGCATTCACGACATCAAGCTGGGAAAAGGTTTGTACTTCGGCATTAAAAAAGCAACTGGATACACAGATTCAGGAACACAGAACTTATTTTATCGGTTGCAGAGATTTCGATGCGCTGATGTCGCAATTATAAAGTAGAATTTCATTTGACTTGTCTGATATTTTATATTAGCTTTGTAACAAAAGAGCATTTCCATGATGAAAAACTATACAATCGCTGTAGCGGGTACGGGCTATGTAGGTCTGTCTATCGCTACGTTGCTGGCGCAGCATCACCGGGTGGTGGCTGTGGACGTGATTCCTGAAAAGGTGGAGAAGATAAACAACCGTATCAGTCCGATTCAGGATGAGTATATCGAGAAGTATCTGGCGGAAAAGGAACTGAACCTGACGGCTACGCTCGACGGGGCTTCGGCTTACCGGGAGGCGGACTTTGTGGTGATTGCGGCTCCTACGAACTACGATCCGGTGAAGAATTATTTCGATACGTCGCACGTGGAGGAGGTGATCGACCTGGTGCTGGAGGTGAATCCGGATGCGGTGATGGTGATAAAGAGTACCATCCCTGTGGGTTACTGCCGGAGTCTGTATGTGAAGTATGCGGAGAAGTTCCGTACCTCTCCTGCCCTGGCGGGAAAGAAGTTCAACCTGCTGTTCTCACCGGAGTTTCTGCGTGAGAGCAAGGCGCTGTACGACAATCTTTATCCGAGCCGTATCATCGTGGGATTCCCGAAACTGATAGCGGGACTGGATGAGGAGAACAGGGCTATCAAAGAAATCGCAGGTGAGCAGCTGGAGGAAAAAGCGCACGAGTTTGCGGCGTTGCTTCAGGAGGGGGCTATCAAGCCGGATGTGGACACGCTGTTTATGGGTATGAAGGAGGCGGAAGCGGTGAAACTGTTTGCCAATACGTATCTGGCGCTGCGTGTATCGTACTTCAACGAGCTGGATACGTATGCGGAGGTGAAGGGACTGGATACGCAGGCTATCATCCAGGGTATCTGTCTGGATCCGCGCATCGGCTCGCATTATAACAATCCGTCGTTCGGCTACGGGGGCTACTGTCTGCCTAAGGATACGAAGCAGCTGCTGGCGAACTATCAGGATGTGCCGGAGAATCTGATTCAGGCGATTGTGGAGAGCAACCGCACACGCAAGGATTTCATTGCCGACAGGGTGCTGCACAAGGCGGGATATTATGATTACTACAACCGGGGCAGCTATAATCCGGCGGAGGAAAAGGAATGTGTCATCGGGGTGTACCGCCTCACGATGAAATCGAACAGCGACAATTTCCGCCAGAGTTCCATTCAGGGTGTGATGAAGCGCATCAAGGCGAAGGGAGCTACGATTATCATCTACGAACCGACGCTGGAGGATGGCAGTACGTTCTTCGGATCGAAGGTGGTGAACAGACTGGAGGATTTCAAGGCGCAGGCGCAGGCTATCATCGCTAACCGCTACGATGCGTGTTTGGATGATGTGAAAGATAAAGTATATACGCGTGATATTTTCCGCAGGGACTAAACGGGCTGTAAAAAGCCCGTAGTCTCTACTTAATGTATTCTTCCATTGTATTGCGATGCATATTGCCATAGTTAGTCGAATTATACACCATGGCATGTGATCCTACTGTCTGACGGGCAAGCTTGTAATACAGATCATTCAGAGAAATGTGTACATTGGTATCAATCGCTTCCTGAAACGCACGAGTAAATCCGTTAGAAAGCCATATTCCCATCTCCGGATCCATCATATCAGCTTTAGAAGGTTCATCTGCATTTGCCGCGGTCATAACCAATACACCGGGCAGTCCTTCACATGCCTCGCCTATCGTGCCGCTATAACAGGCATCGAGTACGAAGAGGAGTTTTCTGTATTGCATTTTTTCTACCATATCACGGATGTCAGTACCATATACATCACCGTTACTTCCCCACGCTAAGCTGTTGCGTACACCATGCCCACACCAGAAGATGATGATGTTGTCGTTGGGAGAAGAGGGTAAGTGTTGTGTAAATTCCGGAAGTTTCTTTCCTTGCATGAGCTGGGAAAATTGCTTGAATGACAACTGGCTGAGTTTATAATCTACATGAACATCTGTATGTACATTTTCGCCATCGGGACGTACCTTGACAACTCCCGGGTACAAGTTTCTGGGATTATCGGCAATATTGTCTTCGATAACAAATAAAATATGGTCATCGTCGTAACCATGACGCTTCAAGAGCTGATACATGGCAAGGGCATCGGCCTGATGACGATAATTAGCCCAATCATCGGAGGCTCCGACAACTACTGCCCACCGGTCTTGAAGCTCAGGATACTGAAAGTCCTGCTGGTCATAGTTGAACGAAAGCATATGATTGTTCTTCCATTCCCAGGCCTGGGTAGTGGATATCGTATTAGCGCCTCCATCAGTAGAAAGGTATTCCAGAGTAGCATACGTACCGTCTCGCAGCATCCAATGGCTATAAGTTGTGTTGAGCACACTGGCATGGGTACGTTCATCGAAGGTCCAGTCTCCTGTCACTCCGCTTAAATTGACATCCACTCCTGCTTGAAGCATGGAAAAGGTACGGCACATATCGTCTTTCAACCAACCGACATTCCATGCGGTCTTACCATCGACTACGGCAAGTATGGCGTCATTCAGGCTTTCGCCGGTAGCCTCCTGACGAGTCAAAGCGTATGAAAGCAACGTGATAGCATCGAACAAATGGGCTTCACCACTCAAAGGTTCTTCACCATACTTTACCTGATAAATACTATTGAAACCAGACTCCGGTGTAGCAGACGGAGAAAGTCCTTCGTATTTGGAATATTTCAAGTGGCTAAGCAGAAAGGGGGAGTTCATGACATCCGAACAGAGAAGTAACGGAAATTCAAAAAAGCCACTGACAGAAGCTTTAAGCTTGGAGAGTTCATCGTCAAAAATCAAGGCATCTTCTTTGCTTCCCGGAGCAAAAATCAATGCTTTATTATACTTTAACGGCTTGTTATACTGTGTTCTAACTGCTTCGCGAATCTGGTTTTCGGAATGGTAAACCACAATGTCTTCTACAGTCATACCTAGCTCGGTGACCTGAAAAGCGAACCAATCACTAAAACTCTTGCCATAATCATCGTCGGAAGTGAGCAGGCTTATTTCCTTGCACTCAGAGAGCTTTGCTTGAGAGAGCAACAATTCACACTGTGTGATGTCGGACTGGGAAAGGTTCCACACATAACCAGATCCGGCAAAGCTGCGCTGAAACTCGGTGGAAGTGGCGATCGGAAGAATCAATGTTTTTTTCTTTTTCTGGCATAATTGTGCCATCCGGCGTGCATGTACTGATAACTGGGGGCCGATAATGGCTACATAGCTGTCGTCGTCAACCACACGTGCCGCCAATTCTTCCCAACCGGCTGCATTTTCATCCAGCCATTCCAACTCAAGACGGATGTGCTTCTGAAGTCCCTGCTGCGCCATATCTATGTTATCTAAAGCCCATTTGGCTACTCTGTCCCAACGTGCCTGGCTTTCTGACGGCATAATGACGGCTACCTTACAAACTTTATCAGCTTTCACCAAAGAGGTATCACTCCTATCGCGGCATGAAGCTAATATGAATATTGTAAGCAACAGATAACCTAGTTTCTTAATTTGCGACATAGGACATTTCTTTTTCCAAAGCTTCGTCCTTATATTTCCGGTAAGCATTATTCCAATATTCCACATCACCATAATACTCTTCCCAAATTTCCAGATATTTATAAAATACAGGATTCATAATGATATCTGCCATCCCTGAATCCATGCCGTAGGTACGGAAGGGTTCAAACTCTTGTCCTTCGTACCAGGCTACAAGATAGTTTTCCAATAACCGGTCTATATATATAACAACGGAAAAAGGTATACGCGAGCTGAACAGCGAACAATCGGCATCCATTCCCGCAACTAAAGACATATAAAAAGGAGTCTCACGGGAATACTTATAAATGCCGTTGTTAGAGCCTCCGGCCAACGGAAAAATAAAGGCATTGTCAATGGTTCCGGTCACCCGGTAAGCACTATCAGGCATGTTAAAGCCTGAAGTATCATCTGCCAGATAAATGACTTTTACTTTCTTGTCATTGTCTGTCTGATAACCATCGGTATATCCTTTGACGGCTTCTTCCAGAATCGGATTATCAGGCATAGCAGCTATCACACAGGCTTCCTGATGTTTCCGTGCCATGCATCCTGCCAGATACGATATTCCGTAGCGATTGATATTAAATGTACAGACTCCCTCAGGCAAACGGGTATTTTTACTTTCGACAAGCAAAACCTGCTGTTGCGGAGCAAGGGCCAGACTGGAATTCTCCAAGACTGGCTCGTATGCATTATCGGCAAGCAACAACAAGCTTCGGGGGCCCTCTTTAGTACTTTCCTGCCAATTCTGAATAGCCTGTTGTACTTCATCCAAGCTATTAGGTCTGATAAGACTCATATTGACATCATGATGTTCATAAAATCTCATGATACCTGACATCATATTGTCATTGTAGCCCATATCTCCCAGTCCGGATATGGAAGTAACGACTGTCAGCCGGAGACGGGTGTCAGCATCGGAGGCAGGTTCGTCGCTACAGGAAGTATTTACCGACAGGACCAGAGAAAACAGCAGCAGCCTCTGAAATATAAAACGTATCAGCTTTGCCATTTATCACTCATACTTGTAAGTCTTAAGCACAATACTGGGCAATGTTTCATCGGGTGAAGAAGTTGTACCTACAGTCTTACGTATTTCAATTGTTCCCTTCAGTGTAGGGTGCTCTGTCTGGTGCTTCTGGTATATAGCATCACAAGTATTGATTACTTCAGTATCTTTTTCACTAAATGTATATGAGCCTCCAACTACAGTCTCAATAGCTTTGGTATAATCTATCAGAGCTGTAAACGCAGCAGAAGCGTCGCTTCCTGTTCCTGACAGACTGCCAGAAGCTTCGTAAGTATATACACGCGGTGTTTCTTCTTCGTCACTCGAACATGCCGTGAAACTCAATACAAGTGCTGCAAGCAATGTAACAGCAGCCAGACTTCTAAAAATAGCTTTCTTTTTCATTATTTTTTTCCTTTATTTTTTCAAATATTTATTTGTTATATAATCTTCTATCTCCTGAGCTTTTGAAGGGTTTAAGACTTCTACAATGTCCCAAATAGGAATCACATAAAAATCGACCATGACCAGATCTTCATCGGGGGTATTCGAATTTTCGAAACAAGCATACCACTGGTCTGTCAAAGTCTGATCCTGGAGCGGTTCTCCTTTTGATACATATTTATCAAACTCCTCATTAAGCCGCTTGCCATATTCTCCACCTCCCGATACATGGAACTGTCCTTCGAAATCTTTCTTTATCTCAGTCCAGACTTTCTCATCGACTGTCGTAGAAGATTTCTTGAACCACAGAAGCTTTACATTTATAGTTGTAACAATCTGCTCGGTTGACGTCTTGACATCCTGACTGACGGTAAAGTAATAATCGAGTTTTCCTCCTAAGTAGGACGTAGTTATCAGGTGGGTTCCATATTTGCGTACAAACTCTTCTGCATTATCTTGTCTGACGGAATTCCGGAAATCGCGAGTAGTGCACCATCGTACTACATCGTCGCTCAACAGGTCTACATCATTCGAAAAGTAAGAACACTTAACCGTACGGAAGTCGCGGCACCAGATATACAGGCAGTCCTTCTGCTCTTCAATCTGATTTTTATATTCACTGGAAACTTTGACACCTGCCACCAACAGATCGACCGAACCCGTAAATTTACCTGCAATCTCACTCTGCAATTGCTGACTGCTTTCTGCACGGGCAAAATACAATTGGGTAGCAGTAGAACGGTCTACCATGACAGCGTCTTCTCCATAATCGTTGTGCAAAGCAGCCGCATCGAAAACCTGTCCCCGCAAACCTTCCAGATCGGCATGGTCAATACTATAATCGTACCCCCACCCCAATCCAAAAGTACGTGGCAAATCGACGATTATACTGCCATTTGTATCGGGCACGTACTGAATGAACGAAACAGTCAACTGCCGTTCATCCTCGAGCTGCACTGTCAGCGTGGCCCGACGGGTCTGTTCGCTATCATTCTGCTGGATATAAAGTGGAATGACACCGCTACCGTTTCCTTCGGTCTGCAACAAGGTTATCCATTCATCCGAAACTGTCGCTTTCCAATGTCCGGAAACAGTAAAACGTACGGTATCGGTCTGGCAGCGTGCATCGTAGACCACTTCCGATGCAGAGTCCAAACCCACTTCTATATTATTTTCATCTGACGTGCTGCAAGACCAGGTCACACAGAACAATAATATACAAAGACTTAAGCGAATCAATTTCATATATACTGCTTACTTTTGAGTAACTTTAGACGAATCCTCGATAGTTATCTCACCACAGGTACTGCCATCGTCATTACTTCCCAAACCTATCGATTCATAACCATCATTGCCTTTTTGAGCTATCACGCTCTTTACATCTTTTGTAATGAGAATGCTTTTACAGGAAGACAATTCACCGGTACCGATACCGGCCGCTACATCATGGCCAACAGAAACGACTGCTCCTCCACTAATAACGATTCCCTCACAAGAGCCACCATACGTGGTTCCAATTCCCGGGCCACACCATCCACCGGTAACTGTCAGATCTCCTCCTGTAACAGTAATAGTTCCTCCTTTTACTCCAAAGCCTATACCGGGAGCTGCATCACCTCCCTTAACAGACAACGTACCACCCTGAATTTCTATATCTCCACAAGTTTTGCCAACAGCGGAGTAATAACTGGAACCGATACCACTACCATATTCACCGGCAGTAATTTCAACACGACCATTTCCTGCAAGAATCAACTTACCGCTAGAGGCAACACCTATACCTGCCATGCCAAACAACTTAGAGGTGTTGATTACATTTGTCGAACCGTCAGCCAGTATGATATGGGCATTACCTTCACACTTGATCTGATTGTTTATTTTCAGCCCGTTCAGAGTAAGAGTCACTCCATCTGCCAGAATCAAAGACTTATCGGTCTGTCCGGTAACAGACATATCCGACGCTACCCGGAAATCTTCCTGAGCCAGTGTCACATCTACACTCTGATTTGTAAACTTCAGGTCTTGATACATATCTTCAGCTCCCTTTGGTGCAATAGTCACATCACCTGTAGCATCTACATACAGTTCTGTTATAAAACCTTCGTCCAAAAGGTCGAAAACTTCTGTAGTAAACTCTCCTTTATTGGTATAACGGAACTTACAGGGTTTAAGTGATTTATTTCCAACAAAAAAGCCACTTTTATAGTTCATTTCCTCTTTAGTGCCCGAATAAATGACTGTTATGTAATCTTCGGACAGTTCTGGAATGATTTTCCGATAAGCCTCCAGTCTGACATCGATTTCCGGAATATACAGTTCACTTTTTACAGCCACATTACTGCTGATATCATATCCGTGAACCATATACAAATTAGGACCGGTATAGGTTTCATCGTCAGCATATACGGATTTCTGATAATCACCTACCAGATAATTGCGCATAGCAGTACGCGCTTCTTCTGTCGGCATCAGTTCGTAAATAGGGGTAGTTACAATATCGATAAGGGCCAACTGGGTACCGTTCTGTATGGTTTGTACCCAAGCATCCAGTTTATCCTTGTCTTTGACTGTCTGCTGGAACTGCTGGAAGGTAGTTCCGGGAGCAATGGTATAGACATTGCTACCTCCGTAGGTGACAAGTGAAATAGTAGTATTGCTGGCTATCGCCTTTTCTTTTTCAGTCATCGAGAACTCACCGCTCACATCAATCACCTTGGCACCCAAACCAAGTGCTGCATGGATATCGCTATCTGAAGTATCATCGGTTACCTTCATCTGCATAGAAAGCTTCAACTCTCCTCCCAATGTGCCATGAGTAATGATATGTGTTCCGTATGTACTGAAAATCTGTTTCATCGTAGCTACATCGTTCGGATTATCTTTCAGCTTATTTATATATTTCAAGAATGTTTTCTGAAATATATCACTTTCATGTTGAGCCAGATAGCGTAACATGCCGGCCCGCATATACCGCGAACCTACAATGTGCTGAATTTCTTCCATGGCATAAGACATACGTTCGTTACCAGACTCATTCTTGCTATATCCTCCTTCTACCGATCCCTTGAAAGCAGATATACCAACTTCTATTCCTGCATTAATAGACAGCTGATTGGCTATGGCCAAAGTACTATTTCCGGTCACCGACTCAGTACGAGAATAATAGTTCTCCTCCTTATAGAGTGCGTCCGATTCTCCGGCTTCTTCAAGTGCGGCAATGAGCTTTTTGAAGTTCAAGGGAGTATTTGACAGCAATTTATATTTTCCATTGTCCGGTCTTTTCAGTACGTCTACGCAAAAGCCTACCCCATAGGTCAACTTCATATCTTCATACTCCAGCGAACTGCCATTTTCATCATCGCTGAACGTTCCATGCTGTACCAATACAATTTTCAGCTCAGAATTATCGTTTATTGCCAATTTCAGCGTATCAGTGCGGTCTGATTCTTCATCATTGGTTTCAACAAAAAGCCGAACGGCTTCACCCGAACGTCCCTGCTCTTCCATAGGCAAAGCCCACTCAGGAGCATAGACTACAGTCCAATCTCCTTTAACAGGCAAATCCAAATCGAAAAAGGTATTGATGCGCTTCAGTTCTACTTTTTCCAAAGAGGTATTTCCATCCACTGCCGGCATAGTAATTTTATCGTCCGAACATGCCGAAAAGAAGGATACAATCACTAACAGGAAACAAAAGGAATAAAACTTCAACAATATATTTTTCATGCTCATATCTTAATTTATATTATTAACAGAACGGGTTACATTAATATCTTTATAATACATACGTTCCATGTAATTATCTATCTTATCGGCTATATTATCGGGAAACAATGCCGAAATGGAAGTGATTTTAAACGAAATAAGCTCCAGCTTGTTCTGGTCACGCAATGACGCCAGCCATGCATCTGTCATCTCGTTTGTTACAGTTCCGGACTCTACAGCATTGGCCAATGTGATGGCATCTCCACCTTTTACAGAAAACTTCTCAATTGTTTCATTGCTCAGATTCTCGAAGTCGTCTTTATAGGTAGCATCAGCATTGAGCTTGAATTTTGAGCTAAACCCAAACTCAATGGCGGCCTGAATGTTCAAATTATCATTATGCTGCTCTACCACCGATGAATAGTAATAATCATAACATCCTCCTAACAAGGACTGAAGAATAATATGAGTTCCATAATGTTCTACCAGCAAACGAATCGCTTCGTCGCTTCCTCCACTATCAATAACTCTTTTACGTTCGGAGGTGAAATCTGCTGTAAACCATCCTTCCTCCTGGGCTTCTTCTAAATCGAACTGGTTCAGATACACTATTTGCTGAGTATAAACATTACGTATCCAGGAAAAAATACGTTTGGAGTTATCGAGTGCAGACTTGCCAAAGGAAGCCTGAAGATTCAGGCTAAACAAATTGTATTTGCCTTCAACATCTAATTTTCCAGACATATCTTTTGATAAGTCGGAACCACTCTCACCGTAATAATAATTCAATTCACTACTAGAGTTTGGCTCTATACAATACATGTCGGGATCGGCATTATAAATCTTCTGAGTATTGAATATCTGTTCTTTCAGTCCACGGCTATCCATATATGTACGTACATCGAAACTCCATCCTACTGCATATGAACGCTGTAAATTGAAATCGGGCTTTTCATTTGACTGATCTACACGAGTTGTATATGTTACTCCATTGGTATAAGTTACTGTAACATTTCCAGTCCGTAATGCATGACGGGCATTACTCTCTATATACAACTGAATATCATCAGACGCTGAACCTGACATACAGACGGGAGTAACCCACTCCGGACATTCTGTAATCTGCCAGCCGGTCTTTTCTACATTTGAAACTGTATAAGTATTGCTTCCCCCATTAATACTTAATAATTTTTCTACCGTGTCTGCCTGCACAGGGCCGTCTTGTTTAGTACATGATATAACACAAAAAAATCCACAAAGCGGGATTATCACTCTTAATAATCTCGGAATTAGATTTACCATTTTATTGAATTTATGATTTAGATTTTGATTTTAATTGAATAATTAAGCTTCTAGTTTAGTCATCCCCATAAACATTTTATCTGTCACAGACAAAATTCAACATACCTTCATAAACAAGGAGGTGCAAAGATAAGAAAAAAATCGGGTTATATCTCAATTATTCTCTAATTCATAATGATTTAGATAGTTTATATTTAGAAAAAATGTATTTATTTTGCGATAGGATTTCAAAAACAAAACAGAACGGTATAAATGAAAAGATATTGTCAGACATTGGATCTCTACGACGACAAGGAGTTGATAGAGGCTTACGTGGCAGAGCATGCACACGTATGGGAGGAAGTGAAAGCGGGCATCCGTGAAGTGGGTATCGTGGATATGCAGATTTATATTTACGGCAACCGCCTGTTTATGATTATGGATACGACGGACGAGTTTGATATGGAACGTGACTATGCCCGACTTGCTACGCTGCCTCGTCAGGCGGAATGGGAGGAGCATATGTCCAAGTACCAGAAGGTGCTGCCGGGACAGTCTTCTCAGGAGAAATGGAAGCTGATGGAACGGATTTTCAAGCTTTGAGAATCCGGACGTACTGATAGAGGAAATGAATGGTCGTATCAACACTCAAGAACAGAGCCTGATACGACCATTTTCGTTTTGACACACTTCCTGTTTCTTATTTTTTTGCCTGCAAGCTGCATGTATCTGTGCATGCAGGGCAAGTATTTCTGTTAATATTGGGGAGCTTTTTTGAAAAAAATTTCTTCCGGGCATAGGGGTTTTTCGGGAGGGCTGCGTTATCTAGTCAAAATCACCCGATCAGGTGAAACAAAAACTATACTAACTCTCAAAAAACTAAACATTATGAAAATTAAACTTATTGCATTATCTTTGTGTTTATTCACTGGTGTTAATTTGGCTAAAGCTCAGGAAGCCAGCAAGAACTTTACCCCTTCGGAAAACAAGCATGAGTTCCGTCTTTCGGTGAGTGACGGACTGACTCAGAGTACAGTGGATGTACTGGGTATCGGACTGGCGGACGCAATTACCGGAACCAAGCGCAGCGATGAGCGTGCAAGCATGGTGTACGGACTGGGGTACCGCTACGCGCTGAACCGATTTAAGCTGGGAGCTGACCTGGGATTCTCGCAGACAAGCAGCAAGCTGATGCTGGCAGGAGAAACGGCTCCGTCTATCAAGGAAAAGGAACTGAACTTCCTGGTACTTCCGACTGCCGAATTTACTTACTTCAGACGCGGACTGGTGGAACTGTATGGTAGTGCTGCGGCGGGTATCAGCCTGAAACGCCACTCGGAAACAGGACTGACTGACGCGGGCAAGAAGGCGGCTCAGAAAACGGACTTGAATACGGCGTTCGCTTATCAGGTGAATCCGATCGGTCTGAGAGTGGGCAACGACCGTATCGGTGGTTTCGTTGAAGCCGGACTGGGACACAAGGGCTTCCTGACCGCTGGTGTGAGTGTGAAATTCTAATATCTGTATATTGACGCGGACGCGATAACATGAAAGCCTATAGAAAGGAAATATTCAAATCCAGGTTTCAGGAGCATTATCCGAGGCTGTGCTGCATAGCCTGCGGATATGTTTCTGACAGGGAGGATGCGGAGGATATCGTACAGGAGTTGTTCATCAGTGTATGGAACAAGGGACTGGACGAGATGGAGGAAAAGGAATTTGCCGCCTATATGACGACTGCCGTGAAGAACAGTTGTATCTCGTTTCTGAGGAAGCGCAAGGATGATGTGGTGTCGATAGAGGACTATCACCAGCCGGCAAGTTGCCTGACGGACGATGAAGAGGATGCGGATGGCAAGTCGCCGGAGGAGGTGCTCGAATCGGTACTGGCTGTGCTGCCTCCCCGATGCAGGGATATTTTCCTGATGGCTAAGCTTCAGGGTATGAAGTATCGCGAAATAGCAGAGAGTCTGAACTTATCGGAAAAAACCATCGAGAACCAGATGACAAAGGCTATCAAGATGCTGCGGGAGTATGTGGCAACGTATGGTGTGGCACTGACTGCGGTTGTGGTCATCATTTTATCAATGATCGTAAATTGTGAATAGAGTATGGATTGCAAAGAAGATATAAATGAATTGCTTGCCAGGTATTTTGCCAAAGAGGAGCTGACCGGAGCGCAACAGCAGGTTCTGGATGAGTGGATTTCGGCAAACAGGGAGGAGTTTGAACGTATGCAGCGGGTGGTAGAAGCGCCTGTAAAGAAACCGGAACCGGCGGAATTCAACGCGGCAGCGGCATGGGAGAAGGTGGAAAGCAGGCTGGAGAACAAATCGTTCTGGCTGGGCATAAGGTCGCATATCGGTATGATGATTTCGGCAGCTGCCTGTGTGCTGTTCGTTGTGGCTCTGGCTACGGGATTCTTTCTGCACAGCCGGGAGGAAGGATATACGGAATTTGCCAACTCGGGCACGAAGCTGAAACGAGTGTGGCTGCCCGACAGTTCGGAAGTGGTGCTTTATCCGCATGCCACGGTGAAGTTCGCACAGGCGGATAAGGATATGGAAAGAGTGGTCCGCCTGAAGGGAAAAGCGTTCTTCAGGGTAAGGAAGCTGCACGGACTGACATTCAGGGTGGAAACCGAACAACTGGATGTGGAGGTACTGGGTACATCGTTTCTGGTGGATGCCGCAGACAGTCAGCAGCCGGGGGTTTTCGTGAAAACCGGAAGGGTACGGGTAAGTGATGACGAAAATGAGGTGGTGATTATCGCCAACGAGAAAGTGGAACTGAAACACGGAGAACTGGAAGTGGGTATAATAGACAACCCGCAGCAGTATTTCGGACAGGATAAATTAATGATGATATTTGATAATGCTCCGATATCGGATGTGGTAAAGGAGATCGAACAGAAAACAGGAATACGGATAGAACTCGGCAAGGGACTGGAAAAGAATCTGGTGACTACCCGGATAGATCATGCTAACGGGGAGGATATTGTCCGCGAACTGGCTTTTCTCTGTGGATGCAAGTACGAAACACTGGAAGAGGATTCGCATTACAGACTGTATAATGAGTAGACTGGAAAGGTATCTCATACTGACGGCAGTTGTCGTGGTATGTGGAATAGCCGGACTGTGGGCACAGAATGCCGGTCCGGTACGTACGGTAGCAGAAGAAACGTTGCATGTCGACGCTTCTTCTGCTACTATGCTTCAATGGTTCCGCAAGATTGAGCGGGAGAAGCATATCGTGCTGTCGTATAATGCGTCTCTCATCGACCTGTCGAGGGTGAGGAAGGTGAATGCCTCGGGAGAGATGACGGTGGGCGAACTGCTGGAGCTGGTGCTCGACGGGTATGTGGTACGGACGGAGTTTGTACCGCCGCGCAAGCTGATGATTCAGGTGAGGGAGAAGGAAAGCTTCTACGTCAGCGGAACGGTGTTCGAGGATGGCAGCAAGGAACGGCTCTACGGGGCTGTGGTGTCGCTGGAGGACGGCAAGGGGAAGCAGTGGAACTGTATCTCCGACGGTAACGGGGTATTCAAGTTGTATGCGCCGGAGGGTGTGTATAAGCTGAGTGTTTCGTACATGGGCTACAATCCGTACAGCCGGCAGGTGCGGGTGGACAAGGACCGTTTTTTCACGACGACGCTGAAGCCGCTGTTGTTTGAAATCGAGGAGGTGACGGTGGAATCGAACAAGCGCAGTGAGGAGCTGGGGGAACTGACTCCTTCGAACATGCTTGCTTTCAGCGGGAATGATTTGTTCTCGCAGATATGGATTCTGCCGGGGGTGACGTCGTCGCTGGCAGGGAGCAACCTGCAAGTGGACGGCGGAAGCAACGACGAGAATCAGTTTCTGCTGGACGGGGTTCCGGTGTTTCATCCGGGGCATATCAACTCGCTGCTGCCTATTTTCAACGGCGACGCGGTGAAGAACATGGTGTTTCACAAAGGGTTTTTCGATACGCATCTGGAGGGCAGGCTTTCGTCGGTGACGGAGGTGAACCTGAAGGAGGGCAACAAGCAGGAGCATGTGGGTACGCTGACGCTGGATATGCCGGCGGCTTCGGCTACACTGGAGGGACCGATCGTGAAGGACAAGCTGTCGTACATGGTGAGTGCCCGAAGGAGTTGGCTGGATTTCTTCGACAGGCTGCTGTCGGAAGAGAACCGGCTGAATCATGCTTCGTACGACTACAATGCGAAACTGTCGTATGCCTTGTCGAAGGTGAGTTCACTCAGCTTCCTGGCATACGGTGCGAGGGACGATTATCATCTGCCGCTGCTGGACGAGGAGGAGAACACGTCGGTACTGCGGTGGGAGAATCAGGTATATCAGCTGGCGTATCATACGCAGGCAGGCAAGCTGGGCAACCGTACGGCGGTGTTTTACTCGTCGCATACGAACCGGGCACGGAGCGAGATGCTGGGCACGGAAACCGACGGGTATATACGCAGCGGCATACGGTCGGTGAACGTATCGACGGAATTCGACTATGCGTTCGAGAATATCTACCGTGCGCAGTGGGGAGCCAAATACTCGCACGAAGTGTACGAGCTGGCTTCGTTTGACACGGATGCCGGTGTACGCCATGAGCCGGTAAATCAGGTATCGCTGTTCTACGACAATCATATACGGGTATCTCCGCGGCTGTCGGTGCAGGTGGGAGTACACGGCGTGGGCTATCTGCCGCGCAATCACCGTCCGTATTACAGCATCCAGCCGCGCATGTCGGTGAAGTATTTTCCGGGAGAGGAAGACATGCTGTACTTCAACTTCTCGAAGATGGAGCAGTTTTATCATTGCCTGAGGCTGTTCAGCTGGGACTTGCCTACGGATTTCCGCATGCCGAGCATTGACGGTTACAAGCCGCGCTCGTCGGAACACTACGAGGCGGGATGGAAGCATTTCCTCGACAACGGGATGCTGGAGGTTTCGGCATACTACAAGACACGGAGGAATGTGGTGGCCCTGCGTCCGGAGGTGTTCGTGGAAGACGGACAGTGGCAGGAGTATATCATGGTGGGAAACGGCGACAGCTACGGAGCCAGGATGTATTTCTACAAGAACTGGAAGCGGTGGAAGCTGCAACTGTCGTATACGTACGCACGGAGTCGGGAGTGGTTCGGTGAGCTGCCCGACAACGGCAAGATGCCTTCGATGTACGACATTCCGCATCAGCTGAACACGGCCCTGTCGTATCAGTTGAACATGCGCTCGCTGATTTCAGTGGGAGGTATGATGCGCTCGGGAAAGATGCTGGACCTTGACGAGAATTTCGATCCGCTGCCGACATCGGAGTTCCGGAAACAGCGCATGCCAATGAACTACCGCATAGACGTGGGATATGCTTACCGGAAGTCGTTCGGCAGGAAACTGCTGTCGCTGCGTCTGGGACTGTACAACGTGCTGGGTAATCCGCCGGAGGAAGAGATCCTGAGTTTTTATTCGGTACACTGGAAGAGCAACTGCCTGCCGTATGCGGGTGTCAGTTTCCGCTTTTAGGACAGACACGGAAGAGGACTACACAGTCATTTCATGCGGGCGGCACACTCGCGGCACACGCCCTTTACCATGTAGTTGATGCTGTGCAGACGGAAGCCTTCGGGCAGGTCGACAACGGGAATGTGGATGGACGGAAAGCAGAAGGTACGGTGACAGACCTCGCAGTAGAAATGCGTGTGCATGTCGTCGACGGTACAGGTGTCTTCGTCGGGACAGACCTCGTACTTCAGTGAGCCGCTGCCGTCTTCGATGTCGTGTACCACGTGGTGCGCCAGGAAATGATTCAGCGTACGGAAGATGGTGGAGCGGTCGACAGTGCCCAGAAGTGTTTCAAGCTCGATGAGCGACAGGGCACACGGGGATTCGAGCATGGCTTTCAGCACCAGGATGCGTACGGCTGTAGGTTTTACTCCTTTCTTTTCGAGTCTGACGGCATAAATCTCATTTGTTTCCATGATGTTTTTATTGTTTTCTGCTGTTCCGTTGACGCAAAGATAGTCATCTTTTATTGCAACCCGGTTGCATCGAGCTGTCCGGTGTAGTGAATGGGCTGTCTGTTGCGCATGGTGACATGGATGTTTGCCGAACCGTCGTCGTACAAGTCGACCGAGAACCTGAAGTTGTCTTCACTGGTCGTAGCCTCGAACGTTATCCGGTAGCGGTCTTTCTTGAGCTTGCTGGAGTAGTTTTCTACGGGAGCCTTGAAGCGCAACCCCTCTCCTCCTCCATAGGGTATCTGATAGGCCCTGCCGTAGTAAGGCAGATAGACATCGACGGAGTCTTTCTTCATCTGCAATCCGTAAGGAGTAGTCAGCGGAATGCTTCTGCCGCTCATGGGATATGCCATGTTTGCCTCCAGCTTGAATGTGCGGCCGTTGACCTGTTCGCCGACATAAGTCTTGAGGGCCTCTTTCTTTTCCTCACGGGTCTGTGCACCCAATGTGCCTGCCACCAGCAGGAACAGCACAGCAACGATAAGATATCGGAATGTTTTCATAAGTTTCTCCTTTCTGATTGGTTGACCGGTGCAAGATAAACAAAAAAATCTGTTATCCATCCTCCGGCATAGAGAATGAATAACAGATTTAATTAAAATTCAGTTATTTATAATTATCGAACCTGAATAACCAGATAGCGTGATACGCTCCAGAACTGGTTAGGGTTAGTAATCTTCAAAGTAAGCTGTCCCTTGTCGTCCTTAGCAAGTTCGTATGAACCGGCAGGATGAGTAGTCAGCAGCGTAGCACGCTTAGAGTACAACTTGATTTCTTTATCCTTACGGATATCGATTTCTGTAAAGTAGTCTTTATTGAACTCATTGTCTTTCAGCACATCACCACGGTTCAGAATCTTCTGGTCTTTCAGTTCCGACTTCGTACCGAATACATACCATGCAGTGTTGAGGGCCTTGTCCTGAGCAGCAACGGTCTTTGTCTTAGCCTCGTTTTCGGCAGTCAGCTGGTCGACGTTCTTGTTCAGATCGGAAACAGCCTCATCGAGTTCGGCGATACGGATATTCTTCGAAGCCAGTTCAGCCTGAAGGGTTTCAATCTGGCGTTGTTTTTCTTCCAGCTGGGCAGTCAGGTTCTTGATAGCCTTTTTGAGCTGTGCCGACTGGTAGTTGCTGTTCTTAAGCTGTTCTTCCAGTTTGGCAATCTGTTCACGGTTTGATTTCAGTTTTTCGCTGATAAAGCGGATATCTTCCTTAATCTTGTCGGCGCTCGATTTGTTTTCGATAGCATCTCCGGTAAGATCCACACGGTTTTCAGCTTCATTGATTTCGCGGAAGCCTTCCTGAATTTCATTGAATGCTCCCATTATTTCATCCAGTTCGGCATCGCGGTTAGACAATTCGATCATCAGCGAGTCGTTCTGAAGTTTCAACGCATCTTTATTCTGACCTGCATTGTTACAAGAAGCAAGCACGGCCGCAGCACATAATGAAAATAAAACAACCTTCTTCATAGTTTTTTATCTGTTTAGAATTTATAACTTCAATCTTCTTTTCCTGCCAGTATAATGACAATCTCTCCTCTCGGCTCGGTAGCCGTGAAGTGTGCAATGACTTCCTGCAAGGTTCCCCGCACGCTTTCCTCGTGTATCTTGGATATCTCACGGCAGACAGAAACCTGACGTTCGGGACCGAATATCTCGGCAAACTGGGTAAGCGTTTTCACCAGCCGGTAGGGTGACTCGTAAAAAATCATCGTGCGCGTTTCTTCCACCAGACCGTTCAGACGGGTCATGCGCCCTTTCTTCTGAGGCAGGAAGCCTTCGAAGCAGAAACGTTCGTCGGGCAGGCCTGAAGCCACCAGTGCCGGAACGAAAGCCGTAGCTCCCGGAAGGCACTGTACCTCGATATCGTTTTTCACACATTCGCGTACCACCAGGAAGCCGGGATCGGATATGCCCGGAGTTCCCGCATCGGAAACCAGTGCAATGGTTTCGCCTGCCTTCAACCGGTTGATAATCCCCTCTACCGTCTTATGCTCATTGAACTTATGATAAGACTGCATCGCATTCTTGATTTCGAAATGTTTCAGCAAAATGCCCGACGTGCGTGTATCTTCCGCCAGAATCAGGTCGGCTTCCTTCAAGATACGGATGGCACGAAAGGTCATATCTTCCAAATTACCCACAGGAGTAGGAACAACATATAATCTTCCCATACAATATTTCAACTGTTAATATAGCAAAGATAGAAAGTTTTTAATCTCACTAGTTAATTTCATTCAATATTTAACAGTTGTTGTGTATAAAATAGCCGAAAAATGAAATTTCAGATAGAAGATAAGGCAAATTAACGACACAAATTGTATTTTTGCACCAAATTTTTGAACCAATGGTTGTTTTTTCAGAAGATCATACACATGAAACGTGCCGCAGAGGAAGAATAGAAGTTGTCTGCGGTTCGATGTTTTCGGGCAAGACAGAAGAACTGATCCGCCGCCTGAAGCGTGCTACCTTTGCCCGCCAGCGGGTAGAAATATTCAAGCCGGCCATCGATACGCGCTACTCGGAAGCGGAAGTGGTTTCGCACGACAACAATTCGATTCCTTCTACTCCGGTAGACTCGTCGGCAAGCATCCTGCTGTTCAGCTCGGAAATTGATGTAGTGGGCATAGACGAAGCGCAATTCTTCGACGACGGACTGGTGAACGTATGCAACGAACTTGCCGACAGAGGGGTGAGAGTAATCATTGCCGGACTGGACATGGACTTTAAAGGTGTGCCTTTCGGTCCGATGCCTGCCCTGTGTGCCATCGCCGACGAGGTAACCAAAGTGCATGCCATCTGCGTGAAATGCGGAGATCTGGCCTATGTTTCACACCGTACCGTAGCCAACGACAAACGGGTGTTGCTGGGAGAAAAGGAAGAATACGAGCCTCTGTGCAGATGTTGTTACCGGAAAGCGGTAGAAGAGGAAAAAAAGGCTCAGGCAAGCCATTCGTAAAGATCCGGCCGGCCAGAATGGAACGGCAGACCGGCGCCGGAGAATAAATAAGGAGATAAAAAGCGGCTGCCGGCATGTAAAAAAATCAGGCTGTCCGAATGTAAGAACCCCGGCAGAAACGGGAATCTACAAGATTTCAGGAAAACCGGTTTGCAAAGGCTTATTTTTTTCGAAAGCAAAACACGCTATAAATCAGCAAGATAAAAACGTAAAGGAAAAATTATTTAAAAAAACTTGCCAAAACATTTGGCAGTTTCACTCAAAACACCTACCTTTGCACTCGCAATCAGGAAATGAATGCAACACAGGTTTGATTCGCTAGCTCAGCAGGTAGAGCACAACACTTTTAATGTTGGGGTCTTGGGTTCGAGCCCCAAGCGGATCACCAAAAGAAAACCATCGATAACTAAATTATCGGTGGTTTTTCTTTTTTATATATTCCGATGAAAAAACTGCCCAGACATAGAGTTTCCGATATTTCCGATACTGGCATACACCTTCGTGTATTTTCAGCAGACGGCATGCAGCATACCCCTGTCGACTATGCGCATCAGGATGACTACTATATGTTCGGCTTTGTCGAATCGGGTGAATGTGACATCCATATAGACTTCAACAGCTACAGGCTGACGGCGCATTGTGTCGCTCTGGTATTACCCGGACAGATACACAGCTTTGTACAGGCTACCGAACTGAATGCGTATATACTGATGATCGACAGCGCATTCATCGAAGAAACTTCCAAAAGATCCTTCGAACAATATACACTTGGCACACAGACGGTAGAACTGTCACCGGAACAGCAGACTGAACTGACATCGCTGTTTACCATCCTGGCCGGCAAACTGGCACAGACTGGCAAACATCCACAGGCACTGGCACTGCACCTGTCGCTTGCCATCATCGACATCATCGGAGAAGCTATCACCTCCAAGCAAACGGCTCATAGCCTGCCCCAACGTTATGTGGAGCATACCATCACCTTCAGGAACCTGCTCAAACAGCATGTAGAGCACAGCCACAGTCCCAGTTACTATGCACGCATGATGAATATCTCGCTCATGTATCTCAACGAAGCGGTTAAAGGGACGACGGGGTTCAGTGTCAGCCAGAACATACAATATGAAATTGTGACAAGAGCCAAACGGAGCCTGATATATACCAGTAAAAGCGTAAAGGAAATAGCTCAGGAACTCGGATTTGAAGATTACGCTTACTTTACCCGGCTCTTTTCGAAAACAGCAGGAATATCTCCAACCGACTTCCGCAAAAACCATAAATAGTCCAAGTACTCCCCTATCTTATCCATTGCCTCCATTTCTTCATCGGGCTAACTTTGCATCCGGAACAACACGAAGTATGTATGCCGGACATACCCCGAACTGTACCGGCTAACCCTAACAAATAATAATCATGAAGAAACAAAGAACATTCTACATCGACCTCGTTCTGGCAGCTATATGTCTGCTCACTCTTATTACCGGTCTGATTATCCATGCGGCAGGTCATGGTATCGTACAGTCAAATGTAAAAATCTGGAGAGTTGCACATATCGTATGGGGAGTATTGTTTCTCATCCTGTCCACTGGACACATAAGGGCTCACCGGGGATGGTATAAAAGCTTGCCCGAAAGATTCAGGCAACGCAGCAAGGTTACGGTTTGTCTGTCGGCCGTTTATTTACTGACAAGTGCGACAGGCCTCATCCTGATATTGCATCGGGAAAATGCCGGCACTCATTTAGGAATACTGCATTATCAGGCAGGTATCCTGTTCGGCATACTGGCAATCTGGCATCTGTGCGGACGTATGAAAATACTCCTGACAATGAGAAAACACACTGAGAAAAGGCCTCAGAAGGGGTAGGAACGGGGATGAAGGGTAATTTGAGCAGATATTATCATTCATTGAATAAAGATTTTCGTTTAAATTAATGTAAAAAGCCTTTCTTTGCTTAGTCTGTTCTAAGGGACAGGTATCTTTTGTATAAACAAACTAATAAGCTTATGAAAAAAACATTAATTGCATCTATCTTATCAACATTATTCTTAACTGCATGCGTAGGGAACAAACAAGATAATTCTGCTGTTCTCACAGACTCCGGTCTGAACCCTCAGAACTTCGTTACTGACATAAACGGAAAAAAGACAGGTCTATTTGTTTTGAAGAACAAAAACAACATGGAAGTGTGTGTTACCAACTTCGGCGGACGAATCGTTTCGGTGATGGCTCCAGACCGTAACGGAGTAATGCGCGATGTGGTATTAGGATTCGACTCTATTCAGGATTATATAAAATATCCTTCCGACTACGGAGCAAGTATCGGCCGGTATGCAAACAGAATTGCAAACGGACGTTTTACACTGGACGGTACAACTTATCAATTGCCACAGAACAATTACGGACATTGTCTGCACGGTGGTCCTAAGGGATTCCAGTATGTAGTATATGACGCTACCCAGACAGACAGCAGTGAGGTGAAACTGTCTTACTACGCCAAAGATATGGAACAAGGTTTCCCTGGAAACGTGAACTGTACGGTTACCATGCGACTGACAGACGACAATGCCATCGATCTGAAGTACGAAGCGGAAACAGACAAACCGACTATCATCAACATGACCAACCATTCTTATTTCAATCTGGACGGAGATCCAGCCAAAGGAAATGCTGATTATTTATTAATGGTAAATGCCAGCCACTTCACACCGGTAGACAGTACATTCATGACAACTGGTGAAATTCTTCCGGTAGAAGGAACTCCGATGGATTTCCGCCAGCCCGCCGTACTTGGAGAACGTCTGAATGAAGAAACAGAACAACTGAAAAACGGTCACGGTATTGACCACAACTGGGTACTCGATACCAAAGGGAACATCAACGAAGTATGTGCTTCTCTGAAATCGGAACAGAGCGGTATCAAACTGGAAGTTTATACAGACGAACCGGGAATCCAGATTTACACCGGAAACTTCCTGGATGGCACACAAACCGGAAAGAAAAATACCAAATACAACTTCCGCGCTTCTGTATGTCTAGAGACTCAGAAATATCCGGATACGCCCAACAAGCCTGAATGGCCTTCATGCGTATTACGTCCGGGAGAAAAATATACAAGCCATACAATCTTTAAATTTGTTGTAGAATAATAAGCCATCATGAATCTTAGAAAATATATTTCAGTAATAGGTTGCTGTGCGGTATTGTCCGCATCTGCCGTAAATGACGGATATACCAATCAGGACGTATGGAGTGCTTATGAGGGCTTCAACAAGACTTTTCTTGACAGTAAAAAATACATTTACAAGACCGATACTTCCTTTCCAGAAGCAGTAGACCGCTGGAAAGGAGCTGCTGCAATCTGGTGCCAGCCGATGTACTGGGACATGTCGATGAACGCTTATCGCCTGGCTTGCAAACAGGGAGATAAAAAGCGTAAAAAGGAATTCAAGGAATTAAGCCGTAAAATATTTGAAGGAAATAAAGCACAATATGCCGGATTCAACTTTCATGACAACAATGAAAATACCGGCTGGTTTATTTACGACGATATCCAGTGGTGGACCATCACACTGGCACGTGCTTACCAGTTGTTCGGCGACGATGAATATCTGAAACTCTCGGAAGCCAGCTTCAGCCGTGTATGGTATGGCTCAGAAAAAGTCGGAGATACCGGTTCATACGACCCGAAGAAAGGCGGGATGTTCTGGCAATGGCAGCCGATACAGCATCCAAAGCCAAACGACAGTGACCGTGACGGAAAAATGGCATGTATCAATTTCCCGACAGTCGTAGCTGCAATGACACTTTACAACAGTGTACCTAAAAACAGAAAGCCATCAGCAGACAAAATTCCTCTGTATCAGACACGCGAACAGTATCTGGCCAAAGCAAAAGAAATTTACGACTGGGGTGTAGAGAATCTGTTCGACAAGCAAACAGGAAGAATAGCCGACAGCAGACACGGACAGCACGAACCGGCCTGGAAAACCCATGTGTACAATCAGGCAACTTTCATCGGTGCTTCTGTACTCTTGTACAAAGCTACCGGAGATAAAAAATACCTGGACAATGCTATTCTGGCAACAGACTATACGGTGAAAGACATGTCGGCAGAACATGGAGTGTTACCATTCGAAAGCGGTATAGAGCAAGGAATTTATACAGCAATTTTCTCACAGTATATTGCAATGCTGGTATACGACTGCGGACAGAAGCAATATGTCCCCTTCCTGAAAAAAACAATCGCTACCGGATGGAGCAACCGTGACAAAACCCGCAACATCTGTGGAGGAGAATACACAAAGAAGTTATCGGGAAATGAAGTTATCGACAGTTATTCCGCATCGGGAATACCGGCACTAATGCTGCTTTTCCCGGCTAATTAATTTCATTTAGTAGAAACAATGAGAACAATCTGGATTTTACTGCTATGCATCTGCTCCGGCATAAAAATGCTGGCACAAGACAATAATGCCTCTAATGTCGCATATCAGGACGAACATACTCGCTTTACGATAATCAGTGACGGAACGATTCGTATGGAATGGCAGAAAGACGGGAAGTTTGTCAACTCTCCGTCTTTTGTAGCCGTCGAAAGGAGTTATGCACCGGCCGAATTTCAAGTACACGACTCGGATGGGTGGATTGAAATTACAACCAGCAAATTCACTCTGAAATACAAGAAAGACAGCGGAAAGTTTACTGCAAGCAACCTGGCTATTGATTCAAAAAATATCACTCCATCCTTCCACTGGAAACCGGGTGATACCAATGCCGGAAATCTGAAAGGTACATTCCGCACGTTAGACGGATACGACGGCGACATTTTCGTTGGAAACGGGAATGACAATGGCGACCATAAGCCTATGCCGATAGAAGACGGAATATTGTCGACCGACGGATGGACCTTGATAGACGACTCTAAAGGACTGCTGTTCGATGATTCGGAATGGGCATGGGTAGCCGAGCGCCCTTCCGGTGAGGGACAGGACTGGTACTTTATGGCCTACGGACATAATTACAAGGCGGCTCTCAAAGACTTTACTACTTTTGCCGGAAAAGTACCTTTACCTCCACGATATGCTTTCGGATACTGGTGGTCCAGATACTGGAGTTATTCTGATGACGAACTTCGGGATCTGACTGCCAAATTTGATGCATACGACATACCGCTGGATGTGTTAGTCATCGACATGGACTGGCATTACGTAAACCCGGGAAGAGGCGGATGGACCGGTTATACATGGAACAGATCTCTTTTCCCAAATCCGGCACAATTCCTTCAATATCTGAAAGGTAAAAAACTGCAGGTTACACTCAACCTGCACCCTGCCGGCGGCATTGAGCCATACGAAGAGAGATACAAAGATATGGCTAACTGGATGGGAATGGATCCCAGCAGCAAGCAGCGGATAGATTATTGCGGTTCAGACAAACGGTTCATGAGCGGATGGCTGAATACCATTCTGCGCCCGATGGAAAAAGAAGGAGTAGATTTCTGGTGGCTGGACTGGCAGCAAGATATGTTCGACAGACATATAAAGACACTGAACAATACATGGTGGCTTAATTATGTACTGTTCAGCGACATGGAACGCAACCGTACAACCCGTCCGTTGCTGTATCACCGCTGGGGAGGCCTGGGAAATCACCGTTATCAGATAGGTTTCTCCGGTGATTCCTACAGTACATGGAAAACGCTGGAGTTTCTCCCCTACTTCAACTCTACCGCATCTAATGTACTTTACGGTTACTGGAGTCACGATCTGGGAGGTCACCAGTTTGCCAAAGGCGTATCGGAGCTGGACAAAGAACTATTTGTACGCTGGATGCAGTTCGGAGCATTCAGTCCGATTATGCGTACACACTCCATGAAAAGCTCGGCTATGAACAAAGAGCCCTGGGTATTCAACCAGGAATATCTCGGTGTACTGCGCAACACGATACGCCAACGCTATCAGATAGCTCCTTATACTTATACCATGGCACGCAAGACATATGACGAAGGTATCTCACTCTGCCGTCCGATGTATTACGACTATCCGGAAGACAAAGAAGCTTATCAGTTTAAAAACCAGTATATGTTTGGAGATGAAATGATCATAGCCCCCGTTACATCGCCTATGGTCAATGGCTTCGCTACAACAAAGGTATGGCTGCCTGCCGGAAACGACTGGTACGAATGGCATACCGGTACACTGCTAAAGGGCGGACAGACTGTAGAACGTGTCTTTACCCTCGACGAATATCCTGTGTATGTAAAAGCCGGTGCCATACTTCCTTTCTACGGTGACGTAAAAAATCTGCACGGAAATGACGAGACTGTCAGATTTACATTATTCCCCGGAGGAAACGGTTCTTTCTCGTTCTATGAAGACAACGGTAATGACCAGACTTACCAGAAGCAGTATGCACGTACTCAAGTTTCATCTGTTCGAGACGAAAATACGCTGACCGTAAATATTGGTGAACGCAAAGGTAATTATCAAGGCATGCCTAAAAAGCGCAATTACAGTATCGATATTTTAGGTTCTGCTCCAGCAGTCCGGGTTACCGTCAACGGTAAGGAAGCGGCATACAGCTACGATGGTACTGAATTGAAGCTCAGCATTTCACTGCCCGACAGTAACTGCAAACGTGCATATACGGTTAAGGTAACCTATGACAGCAACCAACCGGAAATAAACGACGGATTGTATGGCAAATTCAAACGAATGAAAAAGAGTTTTGTTGAAATGAGATACCGAAACGCCAGCATCGATTATATCGAGGAACTAGGTGATATGGAAACAACCGGACGAGCCGTAACTTATGATAACAGTTCGTTTGCCGACCGCATCAATGAGTTCCGTAAAAATTACGACAGCCTCCCCGAATTGCTGAAAAAGCAGAGACTAAACGAAAATGATATCCGCTGGTTCCTGCAATCCATTCACTGGCAAAAAAATTAAGACTATACGTTCAAATACTCCAAAACAGAATTCTGTGAAAATCAGAATTCTGTTTTTCTAATTATATAAAGATACATATCAATGCAAGCAAGACTCAATATAATCCGACTATTCATGCGCAAATAAATCTGATTTATTCCCTTCAAACAGATAAATATTATAACTTTGTACCTAAACATGAAAAACCATTATATAAGACTGACGTATGCTATCGAAAAGCCACTTAATTAAATACTTCTTAATACTATTCGCTCTTTTATTCAATCATCAGATAAAAGCCTCTTCGTTATTCGTAATCGACTCTTATACAGTAAAAGACGGATTGTCACACAATACAATATGGTGTGCTCTGCAAGACAGTTACGGTTTTATCTGGCTAGGAACCAATAATGGTTTAAATTGTTTTGACGGACAAAAAAATACAATATACCGAACTTCTTCACAAGAAAAGGCACAATCGCTGGGCAGTAATTTTATCTTTTCCCTATTTGAAGACAAGCAGCGTCAAATATGGATAGGAACCGACTGCGGTATATACATTTACGACAGAAAAAACAGTTTTAAGGCATTTACACAGACAACTAAATTCGGAGTATCGATCAGCAGTGAAGTAAGAAAGATAGTCCAGTTTTCTGATGATCAAATCGCAATAGCCACTTTAGGACAGGGAGTATTTTTCTATAACCTGAAGACCAAGGTTCTGGAACAAAACAACCAGTGTCAATCATTTATATGGGATATGTATGTGGATGCCAAAAACGAAAAGTTGTATGTTTCGTCTTTGCAAGAGGGGATATTATGTTTTAACAAGAATCAAGAACTGCTTCACTCATATCCCCTGCATACAAAAGCAGAAAAGACAAACACAACTTCATTGAAAGCTAATTCTATATTAGCGGCAAATAACCGGCTATGGATAGGTACTGACAGCAAATATTTATTCGAGATTGATCCTTCGTCAGGCCAGACAACATATCACAGACTAGAATCCAGCAAATTTCAGATTATACAATGTCTGATCAGTTTCAATCCGGAAACATTCCTGATCGGTACAGACAACGGTGTTTTTCTATACAACTATAAGACACAGGTATTATCGGAGTTAACAGAAACCTACAACATCAACAATGCCGTTGTAAATCAGAATATTAATTCCTTCATGAAAGATAAGGAAGGTGGAATATGGGCTTTAACCAATCAGGCCGGAGCAGTTCATATCATACCCAAAAATAAGATATTCAACCAGCATATTATCCCTAATAATCCAATCGTAAACACGTTTTACGAGGATAATCTTCACCGTATTATCTGGATAGGTACCCAAAAAGGACTCTTCAAATACAATATAGACAGTAAAGAAATTCAGGAATATAACCTGGCAGAAAAAGAAAAACAAATCTTCGATATACGAACTCTTTGCCTGAACGGAAACGAACTCTGGATCGGAACGTTCTCAAACGGTCTGAAAGTGCTTAACCTGAGCGACGGAAAAATAAAAAGTTATCACCACTCGTATAATACCCCCAATACAGTATGTAGTGACAACATCCAAAAAATATATAAGTGCAACAACGGAACCATTTATATAGGAACCAACTGGGGACTGTGTTATTATAATTCGGAAGAAGATAACTTCAGAGTAGAAACGTCGGTCGGAGCCATGATTTCCATTACAGACATTTATGAAGACTCACACAACAATCTCTGGATAGCAACTGCCAACAACGGAATATTTTACAATAACAGAAAAGACAATTACTGGAAACACTATGAACATAAACAAGGAGTAAACACATCTCTCAGCAGTAACTCCATCGTAACTTTATTTGAAGACTCCAAACAGAAGATATGGCTGGGAACCAATGGAAACGGTCTTTGCCAGTTTAATCCGCAAACAGAAACATTCACTACTTTCAACAGCAACAATAAACAGTTGTCTACACTTGTAGTATACTCTATAGAGCAGGATTTTTCAGGTTATCTATGGGTTACCAGTAACATCGGTCTGACCAAAATAAATCCTCAAAAAGAAGAAGAGTACCAGCACTTCACTACATCTGACGGACTACAGGAAAACCTGTTCTGCGAACGTGCTTCTTACAAGACATCAGAAGGAATTCTGTTATTTGGAGGAGTCAACGGATTCAGTTCATTCAAGCCGTCGCTGGTTCAGAAGAATACGTTCATACCTCCTGTATATATTACCGATTTTGTGCTGACACACACAGATACAACTTTGGATATACGGAAATTACTGAACATTGAGCAACCCATTTATTTAACCCAAGAGATAAAAATACCTTTCCATTACAATAGCTTTACAGTCTATTTCTCATCTTTAAGCTATCAGAATCCTAAAAAGAATCATTTTTCATTCAAACTGGAAGGATTCGATACAGAATGGTACAATAATGTAGAGGATAATTTTGCGTCTTACAACAACATTCCGCCAGGAAAATACTGCTTACTGGTAAAAGGCTCGAACAACGACCAGCAATGGAATGAGGAGACAGCTCGGTTATGGATTATCATCACTCCTCCCTGGTACCGTTCTATCTGGGCATATATTGTCTATACACTATGCATAATCGGCAGTATAGTCTATACATTACACAAAAGAGAACAACATTTAAAAAGAAAATATCGGAAAAGAGTAGAAGAATATCAGATTGAAAAAGACAGAGAAGTATACAAAAGTAAAGTAAACTTCTTCATAAACCTGATTCACGAAATCAGAACACCTCTTACATTAATTAAACTTCCTCTGGAAAGCATCATGCATGTGAACATAGACAGAAAAATGGAGGAACGGTACTTAAATGTTATCAACAAGAATGTGGATTACCTGCTAGGAATAACCAATGAACTGCTTGATTTTCAGAAAATAGAATCAGGAGAAATCAAACTTCACCTTCAGCAGCATGATATATGCCACTTGATTAATGATATTTATCAACAGTTTATCGGATCTACCGATTTAAGAAATATCAGCCTGTCAATCCATATACCTGAGAATTTTCAGCTTGAAGCACTGATAGACGGTGAAAAGATCAACAGAATACTGGTCAACCTATTAAGTAATGCAATGAAATATGCCAATAAGGCAATATCAATAGGTATCGAAAAGAATGACACAGATTTTTCTATCTGGGTAGAAGATGACGGCCCTGGCATATCAGACAACGAGAAAGAAAAAATATTCCAGACCTTTTACCAGATAGCTGACGAAAAATCTGTTCAGGGAAGCGGTATCGGACTTGCTTATTCACGTGCACTGGCCGAAACCCATCACGGAACACTCTGCGTAAAAGACAGTCATCTGGGCGGGGCAGCATTCGTTCTGACTCTTCCTATCTACAGCAAAAATGAACAAAAAGAAGAAGTAGGCATCATACCAGACTCACAATATACAGCCGCAAACGATAACAGCAATGATTCGCCTGATGCTCCTCAATATAGTGTACTGCTGGTGGAAGATAACACTGATCTTTTGGAAATGGAGTACTCCGGTCTAGAAAAATATTACCATGTACTGAAAGCTAAAAATGGTATTGAGGCTTTACAAGTCATCGAAGACAATGATATAGATATTGTAGTCAGCGATGTCATGATGCCACTCATGAACGGTCTCGAACTGTGTGCCAAAATCAAGAACAATATCGAATACTCACACATACCTGTCATCTTGCTAACAGCGAAGGTTTTGCCAGAAGCAAAGGTTGAAGGCTTTTCGTATGGTGCAGACGCCTATGTAGAAAAACCGTTTACGATTTTGCAACTACATATGCAAATACGCAATTTGTTGAAACTGCGCACAACATTCCAGCAACATATGACTTCGTTCCTTCCTGATGCCAAACCAGAAGAAAAGGAAGAAGAAGAAACAGGTATTCAGTTAACTCCTCAAGATCAGGAGTTCATCAAAAAGATGCAAGAAATTATAGAGCAGCAGCTGGCAGATGAAAGTTTCTCAATCGATACACTTGCCGCAGAAATGAACATGAGCCGTTCTAATTTCTACCGGAAGCTAAAAGCTCTTTCTGGAATGCCACCTAACGACTATTTAAAAAACTGCCGTCTCAATAAAGCTGCACAGTTACTAAAAGAAGGCTACAGAGTTACAGAAGTATTCGAACGTACAGGATTCGGATCGTCTTCTTACTTTGCCAAATGCTTTAAAGCCAAATTTGGAGTACTTCCCAAAGACTATATCTCCAATTAAAATAATTGCTGTCTGATAAAAATCTTATACTTTTACGCAGTTTTATCAGACAGCAATAAAATTTCCAATTAGCCAGAACAAGCGAAAGGCTGATTCTTTACTCTCTTGAACTGTAAATGGAAGTTTTTTATTTTACTTCTTCAATTTGTACACTCAAAATACCAGCTGCTGCATGAGGCAAAGGTACAATTCTCAGACGCAGCCCTTCAGTGGTGATATCTTTACCCGGATGAACCATATTGTATTGGTCTTTCAACATCCTATATTCATCTGTCACATAAATTGGAAAAGTTTTCCATTCTCCATTCTGTTTATACTCCAATGACCATGATTTCGGAACCTGTACACCTCCACCATCATCATACCAATATACAGAAAAACTTTGCAGTGCAATCGGACGCTTCAGGATAAATTCAACAATTTGCTCCTCACCTTTTTGCGGCCAACTTGTCCAACGTGGAATAGAGGTGTCAAAAGAATTGGCTGGATACCCATTGGTCAACATTGCATATACGTCATCCCTATCAAATGTATGTGTAGCTTTTATATCCGAAATATACTCAGAAATTTTAGGTATAGATGCATTTGCCAAAGAATCATTTTCCGACAACCATACAATCATAGCGTCGTCGCCTCGATTATCCCAAGCATAATAAGGAAGTAAAGTAAGAGAATGTACATCCTTGTCTTGAACAGAGTGCGCAGGCACTGTTATAAAATCTATATATTTCAATGCACCTGCTCCCTTAGTAATACTTATATCCTCAGATGGATTCACAACATAACTTGCCGGCATGGCAACATTATCTACAGACTCTGCACAATATACTAACGGCCCACGAGTAATACATACACGATCTATATCTGCTTCTACCTGAGAAATAGCCTTATTGTAACGGACTAGCATAGGAAGCTGTAGTTCCACCAGATCTCCATTTTTCCAGGCACGTTCTATGGTAACAAATCCTTTATGCTGTTTCACAGATACCTCTTTCCCGTTCAATAAAACTTTCCACTCAGCTGGTTTATCATTTAAATAGTGATATAACTTTCCAGGAACAAATTGTTTGCCTGCCCACGTTGGAATCCGGAAATGCATGGCAAACTTTTGCTTTGACTGCTCTGGTTTTATTTCAAAACGTACAGATTCATCAAAAGGATAGTTTGTTGTCTGTTTAATCGTTACTTTCCCATCAGACAAAGGAACTACTGTAGAAGTACCGGCATAAAAAGTACAATAAATATCATTATCGGTATGAGCATACATCATTCCCGGTATCTGAGGTATCAACCGAGCGATATTGGAAGGACAACAAGCCGTACCAAACCAAGGAGAGCGTCCTTTCAGGCCTTGATTAAATGCATTACGTGCATCAGCTTCCAACGGATTTACATAAAAGAACTTATTCCCATCCAAATTCACCCCAGCTAACACATTGTTATATAATGCTACCTCAGCCACATCGACGTACCTGGCGTCTTTTTTTGCCAAGAACATCCGATAGTTAAACATTACATTTCCTACGGCGGCACAAGTTTCATTATAAGCATCTTTATTAGGTAGTACATACTCTGGACCAAAGCCTTCAATACCATGAATAGCTCCCAATCCCCCTGTAATATGCATCCGCGTATCTACAATATTATTCCAAATGCTATCAAGAGCAGGCTGCAAGCTCTTATCACCTGTTTGTGCCAATACATCAGCCATACCAGCATAAAGATAAGTGGCACGAACAGCATGTCCAACCGCTTTAGTCTGCTCACGAACAGGCAAATGCTGCTGTGCATAACTAGGTGCCATTACACCTTCTCCTTCGGGCTGGTAAGTGACACCACGAATGTCAATAAACTTTTGAGCCATCTTCAGATAAAGTGAATCTCCTGTTGTACGATATAGCTTAACCAATGCAAGTTCTATTTCCTGATGACCAGGAGCCTGATTTACTGGATTACCATTATTATATTTAGGATCTCCTTCAAAAGAGACATGGTTTATATGACGTGCATTTTTTTCAGCAATTTTCAGCCATTTATCTTTACCCGTTGCCAGATAATAAGCAACTGCCCCTTCGTACATATGTCCCATATTGTATAATTCATGGCTATGGACTACCCATGAGTACGGCTTATCTCCCATTCCAGCTCCTCCCCAATGTTCATGTGAAGCCGAAACTCCAGTTGTATGAGCCTCATATAAATATCCATCCTCTTCTTGTGCATTTCCGATGAGATCTATAATGCTATCCATCGTATGCTCTAATGCTGAATCTTTTTCCAAAGTCAACAGATATGCAGCTCCCTCCATCACTTTATAAAGGTCTGAAGCTACAAAACGATGCGGAAATGGAAGCTCATCTTTCACTCCATTTAAATAATTTCCGGTTTTACGCAAATTGTCCATGGCAGGGCGTACTTTTTCCAAAGCAAAAGGAACAAGTACTTCTTTTTGAATCTGTAAACGTGGCAACCAAAAATTATCTTCGAGAATTACTTCATTAAAAGAAACGGGCTGAAGCACATCACTACTTTTCGTCTTCTTTATCGAAGCATACGATATAAAAGGAAGTAAAATAAATAATGTACAAATTACAGTGTTTGTCTTCATATTAAATATAAGTAGTTCTTTAAATATACGTATATACTTTAATTGTCCTAACGGTTTTCTATAATTGAAGTTTTACCTTATCTGTAACAGATATGTTTCTATGTTTTAAGGCAGTAACGTCAGTAGACCAACTATTGCTACTAACATTACTGCCCAACAGATGATAAACAACCTAAGATAAAGCTTACAATCTCATCTCATGACAAATCATTATCCTATAACCCATTTACTTCCAGGAATAAGCGATATGATCTTCGTTGCAATAAGGCTCGAAATGAATGTACAGACAGCAATACAAGGAATAGCCATAACAGTAGGCAATGCCAAATTGTGCTTAAACAAGGCAGCCCACAATCCTAACCAAAATATATGCATCAGGTACATACCATAACTCAACTTTGACATTTCAGTTACCCACCGTGGAGCAGAAGGAGCCTTAATGGTGCTGAATATCAGGAATGTTCCGGCAGTAAGAAGTACACAGTTTATGGTGCAGAAAGCCCATCCGATTTCGATTACAGGAGTTGAGAGTATTTCACCTGGAACGGCCTGACAATAAAAAGAATAAATGGTCCACAATGCACCTATTACCATCAGGAGTCCACCGCCCCAAAGACGTTTAGAGCGACTCCAGGTAAGATGTACACGTATATAATGTGCCAGCACAAGATAACCTAAATAACCTGAGAAATACCATAACATATGGTACTCATTCCAGAAACACTGTCCCCATACTTCACCCGCTACACGATTCAGATAAGGCATACATGTCGACACCAGAAAAAGTACAATAAAGAAACGTTCCTCTTTCGCACTAGCTTTACTGATCCACGGTGAAACGATCGGGATAAACAAATAAAGGCTTATCAAAGGATACATAAACCAGAGATGTCCTGCCAAAGTCGGAAAATTCAGCCATATACGTGACAAATCTTTCACTGAGGTAGCTGAGTCAATTTGTCCCCATAACATCGGCAACGTGCTATATAAAACCATAAAGATCAAGAACGGAGGCAATATGCGCATAAAGCGATGACGATAAAACTGCCACATGTTCTGTCCTTCCTTCATCGGAACAAGAAGAAAAGCAGACACAATCATAAAAAGTGGAACCGACATACGTGAAAATCCGTCGTATACAGATACCCACAACCTGTCTGTCTCTGATGCAAGGTATGACTGTGGACCTACCATATCAGTAGATCCGGCAGCACCATAAAAATTCTCGCTAGCATGCACAACCATTACCAGAAAGCATGCGAAAATACGTACATAATCTAAAAAAACAATACGTTTCATTCTTTATAAACAATCTATTGAGTTATCATATCAATATTTACCACTTAACGTTTACTTCTACTCCATCGGGGTTATTTTCAAACCGAACTAGCAAAGTAGAAGATTTCTTATCCCAGTTACTCTTCCAGTCAAAATGTTCACCATTTATCATTACTTCTTTAGGAACGGAAGGCAAATAAATTCGGGAAACATTCGTCGTGTTCAACGGACTTTTAGCAATAAAAGAGTATTCCTTCTCACCCAGGCTTTCATCACTGATTCTTGATGCTCCACACAAAACATGCGCTTTACTCTTCTCTGTTATTTTCCGCAAATCATACAAATAGGCCTGCTCTCCCGGATTAATCTTTTTCTGAGAAATAACAGGCAGGTCTTTATCGAACAAATCAATATACAACCCTTTAATTTGTACAGGTTTAGAAGAAATACTTTCATCCAGGACGGCCGCAATGACATATGCACCACGCTGGACAACAAAATTATTCTTCAGTTCAACTTTTTCACCACTCACCTCCTTATAAAGAGAATATACACACTCTTTAAACACTTTGTTACCATCCGGTTCCAACGCAAAGTATTTCGGATCGCGGCGTATAACCTGTATTTTTCCTTTACCCACCGTATATTTTCCGGCAGCCGGTTTTCTGTCCAGTCCTGCTAATTCAAACAAATGTTCTGAAGGCGAATGATATGCATAAGGAGATTTATTCCACCATTCAGGAACCTGCTGATACGGATCAATATCCTCTCCACAGTAAATCAGTGCACCACCGTTTTTTACCCAATCGACCAACATCTGGTGATAACGTTCTTCCATTGGCTTCATATTGGAATAAGACATAATCAAAACCTTTACATCGGCCAATGTTTGCTTGAACGGCAAGTTTTCCATATGTACAATTTCTACCGGAATACCGTCTTTCATCAATGGTAAGGTCTGTCCGTAAAAACTGGAGAAAGAAGGATCATCATAACCGTCATGATTAGGAAAACGCTGGAACATCATCGAGTTTGCCATCAATACGCCAATGCCGTGAGTTCCACTAACAGCACAATCTGACACTTTGATGTCGTTCAGCGTATTTATCATGATCTGCATCTGTGTAGAATAATCGCGGGGAATACGCTGCTTTTTGTCAGTTCCTGCTATATCATACAATCCCTGATATATACGGTCGGGCCATGGCATTACTTCATACGTATCTACATCCGAATACATCAACTGAGCTGCAAAAGTAGCCTGATAATTTATTTTATAATCGGTCCAGTCTTTCGCACGGTCTTCAATAGGATCAGTCAGAAAATACATCTTCCGTCCCAAAGGAGCTGTCATCGATTTCATACAGCCATATTCGAGAAAAGCATTTTCAAAGACTCTCTCCTTACGCACCCCTTTAAAATAATTCGGTTCGCGGGATGTACCAGTCCATACTTGAGCGATATAGCCGTCAACACAATCAAGCGAAGCTAAACTAGCTTCCGGACTCACAATCTGCCATGAAGTATAATTTATCAGAGAATGGGTAGGGACATAACATTTTACTTCCAATCCCTTGCTCTTACCATACTCTTTAGCATAAGAAAATATCTCATCCAAGGCGCGATAATACAGCCAATATTTCAGTTTATTCGACAGATAAGTCGCATCCGGTGAGTCTTGCTGATCCTGCCATGGCGTTCCATAATAATTCATCCATTCTTCCTTAAATGCATTACTATAGCCTCCTCTCATCCAAAACTCAGGTTCTTCCAGATAGATATCTGTAATGCCTGCATCTATCACCCGCTTTATCTGCTTTTCTTTCATGTATCTGATAAAGCTTTCGGTTGGAACAACATAAGGAATCAAATGCCCATGCGAGATGTCTGCACCATTTTTTTCCCGCTGTCCTTCGCGCAAATGATCGGTCACTCCATCCCATTTCCCTAAAAAATAGTCCTGATAATCTCCCCAGGCTACTCCCGTCATAAACTGAATGCCATATCCTCTTTTACGCCATGATTCTATGCGCTGTTCAAAGGTCATATTCGGTTTATCTACCGTACCATATACCATTACAGCATCGGCACGAATATCTGTTTCCTGCTTCCAGGGTTCTGCTGTCTGAAATATGGTCTTGGCATCCTGAGCATTTAGTGTTTCTGCAACACACGCCAGCCCAAGCACGATATTAAATATTGTCTTCATAAATAAGCAATTTTCAAAATAAGATATAAGCAAGATATCTTTTACTCCCGACTGAATGAATAAGGAGCATCTTCAGGTGCGATACCTCTGTTCTTGTTCGGTTTG